>CEPI01076576.1_pt1 | contig 9181 bp, 7 predicted proteins | sample 530491 | NCBI WGS metagenome assembly CEPI01 (sample SAMEA2620210, study PRJEB7988) | marine metagenome | isolation source: saline water (ENVO:00002010), including | reverse complement strand
ATATTTCTTGCTATTCTTATACTTCCATCAAAGTCTGCCTTTAAAGTGCCATGAGCACTATTATCAATACCAAAGGCACCTGGATTATCATTTCCAACACCTAGTGTGCCTAAACCAGTAACGACTAAAGAGTTTGAACCAGTGTTTACTTGAAATTTCTGAGCAGGTTGAGTTGTTCCTATACCAACTAGTCCTAAGTCATCTACAACAAAAGAAGTATCTGCAATTCCTACTTGTAGTCTTGCATCAGGTTGAGTTGTTCCAATACCTACACGACCTCCAACTTGTCCATCTAATTCAGATGTGCTAGATATCGCAACAAAAACTGTTCCAGAAGCACCAACATTGTGTCTATGGTATACTGTCAGATAGTCAATATCTACAGGACCGACAAAGGTTGAAGAACCATTAACAAATAAATTATCGTTTATGGTTATACTATTGAATGATTGATTATCATCAAAGTTTATATCCTGAGAGTCAATTTCTGCGTAAAGTTTACCATATACGAATACATCATTAGTAAACTCGACCTTGTTTGTAAAATTAGTGCTATCAGCAGCGTCGTAATCTGGATATGGGACACCGCCTGACGTAAACTTTGACATTATGCACCCCAGACATTTTCAGAAACTGCTGTACCTTTAAAAACACTACCCATCCAACCAACTTCACGTACTCTTATCTTTCCATAGGGTGCTTTTATATAACAAGTATTTGAACTCATATTAACTGAATTACTTGCTTTGACTCTAAAATCACCACCTGCATTTATTTCAACGTTTTTTGTAGAATCAATTATGATATTTTGACCTTTTATTCTGACATCACCATTTGACATTGCGGTAATTGATACATCGCCTTTTGAACCAACTATATTCACACAAAGACTTCCACTCTCTAGTCTTTCACCACCAATTATTTCAATACATTGATCATTGTAGATATGATATAGTCCTGACCCATGCATCCCAACTGAACTGGTATTGTTATCAGAACCTATACCATATAAATTGTAAGCGATATCACCACTTAAACCTAACTCAGGATTACCAGTATCAATTCTGAACTGTGGTCCGAATGAATCGTACTGTCTAAGTTGCCAATTTTGTTGTGCTTCTGGTCTTTCTGCCATAGGTTTAGTATAGTATTAATATTTATTAGTAACCATAACCACCAGATGGAGGACTGCTTGGTGGAGATGATGGAGGACTACTTGGTGGAGACGAAGGTGGACTGCTAGGTGGACTAGATGATGGGGGAGTTGATGAATCGTTAGAAGATGTTTCTGACGAATCAGTATTAGGTGAAGACATCGTAGATGTTTGTGTGGTTGTTGTTGATGTGTTATATGTAACTTGAGGTGATGAAACAGTTGTCATAGTTGTTGTGCCTGTTCTAATAACGGTGCTCGTTCTACTTTCTTGAGGAGTATCGTATATTATGAAATCACTTTCACTATGTTTCGCACCTGTCATTTTAACACCATTTGACATTACATGAAACGGACCGTAATATGCTTCTCCATTGACAAACCCAACAATACCGTCACGAGGAGTAATACAATCGATAACCTGTTTAATTTCACCTTGATATTCTGGTCTAGGTGCTAGTTGTGCCTTTAGTAATGCTCCTGAACCAGTAGATGTATAAATTGTTAATTCTGGCATCTCAGTAAATGTTTCAAGAAATTCAGTGGTTTCTGGATTAGGTGGAATTACATTTAATATTCTACCATTCTCATCTAATAATTTTTCATATACATTTCCCTTGTCGTCAACTATTTCATCATCTTCACTGTAATTTTCACCAGAATTAATTACAACAACGTGATCAACTGTGTATTGTCCATCACTATTATCATCCTCATCTGGTTCAATTACTGGATAATTTTCACCTGGATTAACAATGTAAACATCAATAACTTGTTGATATGTTGGTGATGCTGGATCATAATCAATCACTGCTTTTGCAATCGCACCATATCCTTGATTACAAGTATCTGTAATTTCAACAAATGGTGGAGTTATATAACCTGCACCAGGATTTTTTACTCTCATACCTATCAAACTTGCGGTTTGCACAGCAAATGTATCTCCCACAATCATACCTAATATTGGTGAAACTTGTGCACCTTGTCCACCCCCACCAAATAAGTTTACCTTAATACCTGAACAATTTAGAGGTGGTCCAGTATAACAATCACTTAATTGACTACTAAAACCTGGTGTACTTACATCTGGTCTCATAAAGTCAAACAATCCAATATTTCCAAGAACACCACCAGGACTTGCTGCAGCCTCCTGTATAGATTGAGCAGCGTTTGCTACACTCAAAATTTTCTCAGCGATATTCTCAAGTCTTCCAGCAGGACCTTTACCTATGACATAATTATTTACCTTTCCACCTAAATCTGCTGATGGCAAATCACAATCAAATGCATTAGCAATACCTAATATACCCTCTGCTTTTGACCTTAACATACCTTCCAAATCACCATCAAATATTTTAGATACCCCTTTCATCAAATCTGCCATTTCATTATTGATACCACCTATTATATCATTAAATATTGCACCAACAAATTGATCACCTATACATTCTGTAAAATTTTTAACATTATCTAAAAATCCAGTCAATAAATTTTGAATTGAACCTAGAATATTTTCAGAAATATTTTTTGTAGCACAAGGTAGAAAATCTTGAATTGCCTTTACTGGTGCAACTTGTGATACTTGTGCAGCAGTCGCTGCTATTTTTGCGATAGCACCATTTTGTGTTGCAAGTAGAACCTTACCATACACATCTTTATAAAGTTTATGTAATCCAGTATTTAAATCACTTGATAAATCTGCATAAGTTACATTTAACATATCTCCTATCAGACCCTGTGCACCACCTGCTATTTCTCTTGATGCCGATGCTATGCCTTTTAATTTATCTTTAGGTAAAGCATCCTTCAAATCATACAAAGTATTTTTAACTGTATTTTTTATTTCTTCAACTTGTTTAGGACTCTCATTAGCAGCAGTATTACCACTTGCCAACAGAACATTTTTTCCAATCGCCCTAAATGCTATTGCCTCCTTTTGGAGATTTGCTTTAATGTCACCCTTTTTTGAATTATAATCTTTTATTGCACTAATATATTTTTTTGCACCAGACCTTGTGAATGGAAATTGATCTCTAGTTGGTTTTGTCAAACCTGCTTTTACTGAAGGATATACTGCCGATTCTTGTATTTCTTTTGTTTTTTCGTTGAGTTTTTCAACGATTTCTTTAGTTACATGACGTGGAGATTTTTGAGAAGTTTTTCCAGAAGAATCACCAGATTCATTTTTTATAATATAATCATTTGATTTTATTTTACTTGTGTAACCAGTAAATGGTATGAAAGGTCCTGAACTCTCTCCACTCGGTGAGTAAGAAGTATTTCCAAAAATACCTATAACTACTGGTAATTGAGCATCATCGCCATCTAAGAAAAATCCAAGAACTGAATCGCCTGGCGATACTCTTATAGATCTTGCACGATTTGCTTTTCCAGAACCACCTTGAGGTGAAAGTAAAACTTGTGCCCAAGGTAAGTCATCATCAGATAATTCAACAGTATTCTGCGGGTGATATCCCATGATGCGAACTTTAACTCTATTACCCCATGCATTACCTATCTGGTTTATTTGATCTCCTTGTGCCTCTTCAGAAGCGACCTGACCTATCCACCATCGAAATCCATCTCTACCTATAAAATTACTTTTTAAAAGATTATCTTCTAACATACTAATTACCGAACGTATCTCTGATTAGTTTTAATTTTGTAAATGATCCTTCAGTGTCAAACTGATGGCAAAGTTCTTTTATTATATAGAGTCCACTTTGTTCAGTGTCTGGTTCAGATCTTTTTTCTCTGTCAAGTTTTGGAAACTCGCACTCAATACAAGAACCAGCCCTTAAATTAGCATTGAAAGGAATTGTCATTTCTAAAATTTGAGTAAAAAGAATATTGTATCTCATAATTGCTTGAGACTGTATCTTAAATGGATCACAATTTTCTGATACATTAGGATCTTTAGGAATAAAAGGATTCTTTTCCATAGTTCCTATATCTAAAACAGCCGTCATGTATCTACTTGGGATGTCGCCAAGTGTTTTGTCACTATTATCACTAATAGGAGGTAATTCAATTTCTTTTCCTAAATTTTTTGTTTCTTTTTGATAATCAGATAATTTAAAAATACCTTTCTCTGGATTAGTATAATTAAAAGTTAAAGGGTTAAAAAACAAACGATACGAACAATAAGTTCCTCTTTCTAATTTTCCAATCAAATCTTGATTCTTATTTGTACCATAATCTAATATTTTAAAATTATTTCTTGGGTCTTGAAAATCAACAACATTTGGTGTATAAACAAATTTTTCTTCGTATGGTTCTTGAGAAATTAAATCATCAATTGATCTAAAATTAAAACCATCTTTAGTTTGATAAAAAAGATATCCAGCAGACGAATCTTTACCTGATGATTCTGGCACACCTTTACTTGATAACCAAGTTAAGATAGTAAAAGGTTTCTTTAAATTACCAATAAAACCGTAAGGATTTTGTGTTTTATCTATTAAATTAACTTTATCAGATTTTAAATAGTCTTTAATTATATTTTGTACACTATCAGAAATTGGTTGAGACGCTGGAAATTTTTTGCCAACCCTTGTAGTTTCATTTGTTATTGCCTCTCTAGGAACTAAGTTAAGTGTAAATGTTTCTCTCTGACTATCAATTAAAACATTGGTAATAGATGCAACATAAAAATAATCTGCAGAATTTTTAGAAAAATCTAAACCCTCTTTATTAATTTTTGAATTACCTGCAATTTTTAAAACAACTCTCTCACCACCACGTAATGGAAATCCATTATATAAAGATGTCATCTTACCATTTTTATCAGCAATCGCATCACCAGTGTTTATGACTACAATTTTAGCAGTAATCATAGGAGAAAATAAATTCTCATAGTAAGTGACAATGAAAGCACCACCACTAATGTCTGCTGTCTTTGAACCGTCAGCAGATTGAATAGTCATTTTCTCGTATATTGATGCTTTAGAATTATACATTAAGTGTACCTATGGAGAATATGATGTATTTGTCCCAAAGCTTGTGAAGGTGAAATCAAAGGCATTGAAATTGTATTTCCACTTGATGGTGGTGATGATGGTGGTAACATACTACTTGAACCTCCACCCATCATCATAATGGTTGAACCTTTTCTTTCTGTTGTGAGTTGAGATATCTGTGCACTTTTGTCAATCAATTTTCCTTGAATATCCGATATCATCTCAGGATTGGGTTTAATTAATTGCTCTATTTTTGCTCCCTTATTTAATTTTTCAAAGAAATTTGCACCTATTCTCTCAGTGGTTTCTTTTGTTAGTATAAATTCACCTGACGTTAATTTTGCTAAAACATTATCTATACCCCCCTTACCTTCAACCTTTCCACCTGTGCTAAAACCTTCAGTCTCAGCAGTTTTGTCACCCTCTTGTTGTTGACTTGATTTTACTGCATCACCACTTTCATTTTCTATATTTTGAGCTAATTCATCTGCATTTCTAGGTAGTTCTTGTTTTGTAATTTCTTGTAATTTTTTAGGTTGTAATTTTGATAAATTAGCAGTAAGTTCTTTTGAGATATCATTATCAGCTTCAACATCGTCTTTGGTTAATTCATCTACTTGTTGTTCACCACCACCAAATGATACACTAGCAATCTCTAAATTTTCACTATCGGTTGTCTTCTGACCCTCTACATTTTCTCCACCTCCAGTTTGCTCAGAATCATCTGTTTCCTGTTCGTCACTCTCTTGCTGTGTATCATCTATTTGTTCTTCACTGCCTTGTGGTGTATCATCTTTTTGTTCTCCACTCTCTTCTTTCTTTAAGTTTTCAACTTCATCTTGTGGTTCCTCTAAATCCTTATCAGTAAGACCAATGTTGGAGTAATCTTGAAATGGGAGAGTTGCATTTATTAAATTCTCATTTAGTTGAGCGTATCCCTGTTCTGCTTTAGTTAAATTTTTATCAATTTCTTGTTTTGGTTTATCATAATCTTCTCTTTTGAACCTATTTAAAAATCCATCAATTGCTCCACCAATTGAAGATAAAACATCCCTTATACCATCTACAAAACCTGTTAATATATTTACTAATTGCCTCATTTTCTTAATCAAAGCATTCACCGCTTTTATAATTGCTGGCAATGTATTAATTAACCAACCTAATAATAAAACTCCAATAAAATCTAGAATCCTTCCAAGAAAACCTCTAGTGCTTTTCTGAATCAGATTCCCTTGTTTTTTAAGAACTCCACCAACAGTCATTGATTCGAGTTCATCTTCTCTTTGCTTTCTTAATACACCCTCTCTTCTTTTTCTAAAAAACTCTACGTCTTTACCAATAAGAGATTGTTTGAATCTATTTGAATTACTAGTTTGTTCTGCTATTTTACCTGCTAAAACTCTAGATTTTGTTATACCCTCATTAAATCTAGTTACGGATGATTGTATTCCTTTTATACTTAAGGATGATTTAAGTAATGAATTCCTTACTATCTTATTAGACATTAACTAAGAACTCCATATACTGATTCAGCGTAACTCAAATATGGATTTGAGTTGTCACTTGATTTAATATTAGGTAATGTTGATGTTGGAGATGAGGAAGAAGATGTGCCACTTGAACCCATCGCCATATTAGCACCACTAGGTGTGCTCATATCAATGATAGTTGGAGGAGCATCTTCTAACGAACTTATATTTTGTTCTACCATAACTCTATTATTATCCGCTGCAGCAATTAATTCAGAACCACCAAATGTCATTCCAGAGATTTCAAGTTCATCATTTTGTTCAATTTGAGTTTCATTTACGTTAGACTCAGTTGTCACCGCACCTTGATTTGTATCAGTTTTACTATCAGAAGTTTCACTACTTTTATCCTTTCTTCCAAAGAATCCCATAATTGCATTTCCCAATGATTTAGCTCCTGCTTCACCTAAAAATCCTCCACCAAGAACAAGGGCACCATATAATAATTTTGTAAATGGTTCAGGTGATAATAGTAATGGAGAAGCTATCTTACCTATAACTGCAGAACCAGCAGCAAAACCAGCAGCACCCATAAGTGCATCTTGTATTTTTTCTCCGAATGCTAATGATATGAGAAAATTACTAACAGGTCCCAAAATATTTTTTAAAGCCCCTTTTATCCCACCTTTAAACAATCCTTTAAATATTCCTTTTTTTGCAGTCTTTTTAACACCTTCTTCTAGAACTTCACCAGTTACCTTTGCACCCGTAGAACTTGTAACATTTCCAGTTACATTTCCAGTTACATTTTTTCCTCTATTAAATAATCTTTTTCCAAAATTAAGAAGTGCTATACCACCTGGTATTACTGATAGTAAAGTAGCACCAGTTTTTGTTAATAAACCTGGTCCTGTTTTTTTACCTATTAATCCTGCATTTTTAAGAAACGTATTCTTTGCTGTTTTAACTAAATTTCGTAAGAAAAGAAGAACAGCATTAAATGGTGCTGCTAATACTGCACCAAATGTAATTCTAAAAGCATTTGCAGCAAGTGCTGCTGATAATGTTATTAACTTTTTGACTCCTATGGTGGCAACAAGGAATATGCTACCTATAGTAAGTAAATCAACTCCAAGTTTTCTTTTGAATTCATTAAATTTATCAAGATTTTTTGAAGATAAAATTGATAAAAATTCAAGAGTTGTATTTGCTAACCAACCACCTAATAAAATAAAGAAAAAATTCGCTAAACGACTTAATATGCCTTGAGTTTTCTGTGCTATTCTTCTGACAGGACTTATTAATGCTGTTTGAATTTTATTTTCAAGTTGAGATTCTTTTCCTTCTCTTAAACCTTGCTCCGCTAATATTGCTTCTCTTCTTTGTTTCGCTGCTTCTCTCTGTCTATCTAATGACTCACTTAATTCTAAATTTTCTTTAAGTGCTGTTAATGATACATTAAGATTTGATACTTGTGCGGATATATTTGTAAGTTGACCAGATACTGTATTAAGTGCTAATGAGTTTTGAGATATTAAATTAGTTGTAACTGGATCTGGTTGAGGTGGTTGTGGAAGCACACTTCTACCCGTGAAGACACCAGAAGAAACACTTCTTCTAATACCTCTAATTCCACTTGCTATCGGTGATGCTAATCCTTGTTCCTCATCCATTCCTTTCTTGTTGTGCTTTTAGATTTTCTTCTTCGATGTATTGTTGTAGTAATGAAAGATAAATCTCTCTCTCCCACGGAATCATATTTTCAAGTTCTGTCAAACTATATTTATGGTGCTGCATTAAGGCAAAATTAATCTTGTAATAGGATGCAAGATCTTCATGTGCCATGCTTATACGAAAAAATTCTGTAGCCCCTCTAATACTACTTCACAATCCTTTTTTGTGTTTGGATTAGTAACTTTTACAGTATGAGATAATTTTGGCATAGTTTCAAAAAACTTTTCAATCATTTTAAATTGATTTGAATTTAATGATTCAACAAATTGAGACAACTCTTTTTGAGTACAATCTGCTGCTGCCCAAGATTCCTCTTCAGAATACACTTGATCAACGCATGATGCAATTAAATCAAATGTATCATCAACTGTAACATCGGATGGTGTTGAAAAATTATTTTTGATGAATTCACTCATTGAAGGATATCTCATTCTTAATGAATATTGATCATCAAGTTTTATATCCTTAGAGTGTTCCTTATCAATATTAACTTTTATCTCATCGATATTGATTGATGTAGGCACTTGTGTTTTCCCATCATCAGGACATGTAACCATAACTTCTATCGCCTCACCCACAGACTTGCCACGGATGTTTAAAAATAAGTATTCAATGTCAAAGGTTGATAATTTATCAACTTTAATTCCTCTTGATAAAATACAAGTTGATAACACATCTTTAACTGCTTGAGCAACAGTAGAGGCATCTTGACTCTCCATAGCGAGTATGAGAATTTTTTCCTCTTTGACTAAAAATGGTCTGTATTTAATCTTTTTATTTGATGAAGGAAGCACCAACTCATATGTCGGTGTCGAAATCTTTGGTAAAGGCATAATATTCTAAGCACTTCAGTGTGATTATTTATA
>CEPI01076577.1_pt1 | contig 9248 bp, 18 predicted proteins | sample 530491 | NCBI WGS metagenome assembly CEPI01 (sample SAMEA2620210, study PRJEB7988) | marine metagenome | isolation source: saline water (ENVO:00002010), including | reverse complement strand
AGATTCAGTGATGAGGTTTTGTGGAAACTCTACATATGATTGTGAATGGTGTTTCCATTCAATAGTACGTTGCGTGGTACCAGACTCGTTCCATGAGATTGGTATCCATTTGTTCTTGTACTGTTTCTTGCCGTCCAACGAAGTTGGATTGACAATGAACATTGATTTGCGCGACTTGGAACCGATGATAGATACTACCATAGGAACCGATTTGTAACTTGATTTGTAAGTTTTCATAATATAAAATTTAAATTAATTGTAAGTGACTCTCACTTACACACGTGGAAGTGTAACAGGATTCGAAATAAATTGTGTCAAGGGCGAGCTTGCTCGCTTGTATACCCTTGACATTTTTATTTGAACTCCTGTATTTTTGCAAAAACAGGGCCATAAGCGCCCGATTTGTATTGCTTCAATGCATGCTTAGCATGCACTGAAAGATGCAAATTTTTTGCTACGTGTGTGTGAGAAGATGAACGGAATATCCGAGACAAGTAGAGGTTCCCTCCTGCGCTTGCGCAGACTTGTCGAGAAAATAAATAATACAGAATGATATGGTTGTGAGTGCACAATGAAGAACTGGAACGGTATGAGCGATGTGCTGAGCGTAGCTCGAACACAGCGAATATAGTGTAAGTTTGGAATTGACAACGAGCAAATTTATTGAAGATATGATGTGATACCTTTGACACGTGATACTATTCATGGAAGACGCGAAGCGTATTGGGGTACAAATGTTTATGTTCTTGAAATGGATAGGGGTGGTTATCGAATGATTGTGAACACAAGAGAGAGATAAATTATAAAATACCGAAAGAACTTGTTTCTTGAGACCGCTTCAAAGAGTGTATTTTTTCAAAGGCTACAAAAAAAGGTAAAAAATTTAGAGATATGTAAAAAAGATAGCAAGGGGGTGGGGTTAGAAAAAGCAGTTTGCAAGTATGCTATAGGTGTATAAATAGTATGTTACCCAAACACTACGTATATCTGGTGGCCTAAAAACTTCAAAGCTTATAACTATATAATATAGTGTCCATTAATTTACAGGAATGCGCCACATTAATTATTTTTACCTATATTTGTAGTATGTTAGATACCTCAACGCAGACATATGAGCAAATTAGTTACAGCGCTGATGCGAGAAATTGTACGGTTGAAACTGTCAAAGGCGGACAAATTGCATATACAATTGTTGCAGCAAAAGATTGATAAATTAGTGCGACAAGCAAGTGACACGCAAGCGACAGACAGAAACTCCTCATCTTCAAATAGTTAGATGCGGAAAACTCATGCTCATATAAAAACTTAAGGTAAATCGACATACATAATAATATATAGTTTATATAAACTATAAAAAGAAGTATAAAAATATAATTAAATGATTGAAAAAAACATAAGTTTTGACGATGCTGGTCGAAACTCTCTGAAAGTTGGGATAGATACACTTTCCCAGGCGGTGGCCTCAACCCTAGGGGCATCAGGAAAAACCGTAATAATCGAAGACCAATTTGGAAACCCACATATTACAAAAGACGGAGTGACCGTAGCTAATTCTGTAATACTATCAGACCCTGTGGAAAACTTAGGGGTTAGTATTTTGAGACAAGCTTCACAAAAAACCGCCACGGAGGCTGGTGATGGCACAACAACTTCATGTGTATTAGCAAAAGCTATCATAGATAGATGTTTTGATGCTATAGATTCAATAGAAAACGTTACACAAGCAAAAGAAGGTATTGAGGTAGCAGCTAAAAATGTGGTTTTGGCACTAGAAAAAATGAAAAAGGAAGTAACAGACAAGAGTTTGGTTGAGGTTGCAACAATATCGGCAAATGGCGACAAGTATCTTGGTGAAATGATAGCTGACGCATATTTACAAGTAGGAAAAAATGGTGTGGTAACTATGGATGAGTCGCCTACCAATGATGATTACACTGAAATAACCAATGGAACTCGTATAAATAGAGGATATGGTACTCCATTTTCAATAAATAACTTAAGAAACAAGTCAGTTGAGTTTCAAAACCCACTTATTGTAATAAGTGATACAAAATTAGACATGCATGAAAGACTGCATTTTGCCTTTGAAGCCTCTATAAAACAAAAAAGACCTCTACTTATCATCTCAGAACTTGATGATAGGGTAAAATTATTCATTACGCAGAATATTAATAAGAAAAATTTGACTGGTAACTTCATTACCCCAGAGGGAATAGGTATAAAACGCCTAGAATTGCTGCAAGATTTGTGTGTAATGACTGGAGCGAAGCTAATTTCTGAAATGTCAGGTGATTCTGCTCAAAATATTGACGCATCTTACCTTGGAACGTGTAAAACTATGATTTCAGACAGCACAGAAACCATTTTAGTCTTTGAAAAAGAAGAAAATCAGAAGAAAAATGACATAATTGAGTGGTTGAAGGCTGAAATTAAGCTTACAAAGAATAAAACTAATAAATGGCACCTACAAGATAGGTTGTCTAAACTTGCTGGTGGCGTTGCTACTATAAAATTAGCTGGAAACTCAGAAGTAGAGCTAAAAGAAAAGAAAGATAGGGTTGATGACTCTATCCATGCAACCAAAGCAGCATTAGAAGAAGGAATTGTTGCTGGTGGAGGAATTGCACTTATGAGATGTGCTCAAAAAAAATTCCGCAAAAAACCTCCGCGAGTCAGTTCCGCATCATTCCTGAAGGGATATAGTATTGTTTATGACTCACTACAAGACGTATTTAAAAAGATTGTCGAAAACAGTGGTGAAGAACCAGATTCAATTTATGGAATATGTGCGCAAGCAAAGGATAGGTATGGATATGATGTAAAAAACAAAAAATTTGGTGATATGTATAGAATGGGGATTATTGACCCATTTAAAGTCACCAAGAACGCAGTACTTAACGCAGCATCAGTTGCTGGAATAATTCTAACAACTTCCTGTGTTATTTCAAACAAAAGAGTAAAAAAAGAAGATATAATTAAAAATTAAAATTATGCCAAAACATGAACATCACCCTTTCGAAAACCAAATATTTGGACATTTCAGAAAGGAAGCAAAAAAAGTTAATGGAGCTATTAAGCTTCTAGCAAGACAAGGCTATACTGTAATAGACTTAGAAGGTCAAATTATTACAAAATGGAATATTGATGATGAAGAAAGGCCAAACATAAGTTATAAAAGAGCGCCAAAACTACCGCAAACATAATGAAGGCAGTAGGTAAGTTTATAATTGTACAAGACGACGAAGTTGTGCAAAAAAATGAATTAGGTCTTATAATTACACAAGACTCTGATATAAACATACGATACGTAATTGGAAAAGTAATTACTGTTGGAGGTGAGGTGAAAGAAGTTGAAGCTGGTGATTTCGTCTATTTTGATAAAGTTGCTGGCTCTAACTTTAGATTCAAAGGTAAAAAGTTAAAAGCAATAAGGGAGCAAGATGTGGTCGTAACAATGAAGGATGTTAATACCGCTATTTGATTATGAACCACATAGAATTATCATGGAATCTTATTTTAGGTTTGATGGTAAACAATACCTATATTTTCCAAAAGGCGTAAGATATTATAAGCTTTATAGAACTACACGAAAGATAAATTCGTTTAATGAGCTAAAATATATAGCAGAAAAGTTTTTATACTTAAATCCTGACTTTGATATAGATTTAATGAAAAAACTATTCATACAGCTATCGGATAGAGGAAACGGACACATTATACGAACTTATGGAGATGAGCGTGTAGAGAGCATGATAGACGCTGTAGATAGGCAAAGACCACTACCTTATTGTCCTAGATACAGAAAAATCATATTTAATCCTGGAAAAAGGATATCTAGAGCAGATAAAATGAAAATTGTAGGAAAGCTAATCAATGCAAAAGAAAAACCTACAAAACAAGAGCTTGACCAAATAATTCAAGAACTTTGGACTGAAAATATAAAAATTACAATATCTGAAGTTTCAAAGAGAGCAAAGTGCTCTAGATACATGGTTGGCTGGTATTTTGACGAAAACAAGAAAAATGAAGTCAAAAACCTCAACGAAATGATAAGAGAAACCTATTTGATATCAAAAGCTATCGAAGCTATAGATATTTTAACTGAAGGCGGAAATAAAATCAAAATGAGAGAGCTGAAAAAAATTACCTCTATCCGAGACTACGCGTTACTGAAAAATGCAGTTAAAAAATATGAAGACGCTATCTAGCGTTCATCTTTTCAATAATGCTTCTGTAAACCTTATCAGTGTAAGTTTCTTTTTTAAATATAGGATTCAAACGTGGATTTTCAGATATCAACTCCTCTTGAGTTAGTTTTTTATATGTAATCGAGCAAATAGACTTACCCAGGTGTGTAAGCTCATATAATTTACCTCTTGCATACTTACCTGAGTCAGTTCTCCATTGTTTTATCAAACCCTTATCCATCATGCTCTTGAATCTTTTTTTATCCCATGACATAGAGTTTTCATAGTATTTGAATTCTTCTTTCTTAAAAAACGGAACATCATATAAAAAAAGGAGCATGTCTAATTCAGAAGAAGATATATCATACTTTCTTTTTACATAGTACCTAACAACCCTTAAGTATTTTAAAAAATTAAATTTTCGTTCTCTTGGCTGAACTCTGTCTTTCTTTCTGATATTAACTTTTGTCAAAATATTCAATTAGATTTTTATTTATCTTTGTTACAAAATAACGAAATTTTATTTTATGAGTCGCCATAATAAAAGAAACAAAAACAAAGACCCTTTTTTCGCAGGGAGATTTGATGATGAGTTCGTATCGAAGTACGGAGCATATATGAACCCTGAAGGTCAAATGGTAGATTTAAATAAAATTTACGGAAGGATTGGTCAAAATACATCTAGAATAGGGCCAGGTAATGCTACAGTTGTAGGAAGTAGATTTGCTAGCGGTAATTACTATGGAAATGCAGGCGCAGGAACAGGAGGAAACGTGGGGGCTGATATGGATGGAGACGGATTTTTTGACAATAATCCTCAACTAGAATCTTATTTTCAAGGATACTCAAGAATGATGGAAGGCTATGCAGGTGCTGAACAAATGATTGGCCAAGCAGAGTTTGCAATTCAAGGATTAAACGAAAAATATACAGATATAATAAATAAAAATGCAGGTATATTAGCTATGTCGGCATCAAATGCTATGATGGGTACATCTCCCATGTATAGTAAAGAAGAAATAGAAAATGCAAAAAATGCATTGATTCAGGCTGAACAAGATTACAAAAGTGAAATAAGTGGCATCACAACTAAGTTTGGTACAGAGGCATACAACTTTAAAAAGAATTTTTATTCAGAAGCATTCCCATTTATAAACGCAGCATTTGAAGGGGATAACATGACTCGTTTTATAGGTGGTGGAGATGACTTTTACTATAGAACTGCATACGCACCTGACTTATTAGACCAAATAACAAGATTTGATATTCATGGTACAGCAAGAGACCAGTTCAAACCAAAAGTACCTTTATTGTATGGAGATGATGAACTTTACACAAACCTATACGATGCTAGGGGGCTTTCCAATACTCATATGAGACAAGAAATAGAAGATGCTGCAAATGAAAATAGACCTATCAATGAAGAAAACTTTTTGTATGACTCTGAAACAGGAGGTATCAGGCCTGCAGGTCTAACAAATGTATATAACATTGAAGCTTATGCCCCTGGTAAAGGTATGGGATACAAATCGCCTGCTTCAGCTGTAGGAGTAAAAACCAAACCGTTTGCTGACATGAACTTGTTTACAGACCCTAATTTCCTAGACAAGTATGGTGTAAACAATGATGAAGACCACGACTACGTAGCACCTACAGAACCTAGGTGGAATATCTCTACAGATGCATATGACGCTAGGTTTAAGGAAGTTGAAAAGGCTGAGTATGATAGTCGACGAGTAAACCAAACTTTTAGAAGAAATTAATTATGGCAAGAAAAAAGAAAAAGAAAAAAGGAAATAAAATTTGCGCAGCTGGTATAGCTTGGGCAAAAAGAACATTTGACACATATCCGTCCGCGTATGCGAATATGGCAGCTAGTAAATATTGTAAAGACCCTAATTACGCTAAGGGTAGCAAAAAAAAGAAGTAATCATGGTATATCATTCAAAACCAAAGAAAAAGAAAGTAGCAAAAAAGAAAAAGAAAAAATCTAAAAAGAAAAAAGCATACTAATGAAAGTAAAAGCACCAAAAGGTTATCATTGGATGAAGATGGGAAAAGGAATGCCTGTTCTCATGAAAAACCCTCCAGGGGGATACAAAGCTCATAAAGGGGCTAGTCAATCGTTCAATTTTGCCATACATAAAACACATAAGAAATGAAACTATCAAAAAAGCAATTAGCTATAGCAAGATTAGCACCTCCTAGAAATAAAATTACAGGAGCAGATTTTGCTGTGCTAAAGAAAATGAAAAAGAAAAAGAAAAAGTAATGGGAGAGCTGAAGAAATGGAGAGAAGAAAAATGGGTTCGCATTGGAACTGATGGCTCTATCAAAGGAGCATGCGGTACAAGTAAAAACAAGAAAAACCCAGACAGATGCTTGCCTTACAAAAAGGCTATATCCATGACAAAGGCAGAAAGAGCTAAAACAGCTCGTAAAAAGAAAAGAGCTGGAGCAAAAGGAAAAACTGTTGTTGCTAATACAAAAGCAGGAAAAGTAACAAAAAAATATACAAAAAGATAACTATGGCAAAAATAAGTACATATACAAGCGATGGGACTATCGAAGCTGCAGACAAGTTGATTGGCACAGATGGTTCTTCTGGTGTGGATTCTGGAAAGACTAAAAACTATTCAGTGGCCGCCCTTACAACATATATAGCGTCTAACCTAGCAAATCCAGTTAAAATATCAGGTGTTGTCGATGCAGCAGATGATACTGCAGCAGCAAGTGCTGGAGTACCAGTTAATGGTATTTATAGAACAGGAAGTGCACTAAAAATAAGAGTATCATGAGTTTAACATTCGGAAGAAAAGGAAAAAATACAGTACCAGGGGTTTCCTCTAAAATGCTTAATGAGGCATTTAACGTGAAGCCATCAGACAGTTTATTGATTGCACCAAATTTAAGTGAGTTAAAGCTTAATATAACAGATGCTACAAGAAAAACAGGAGAAGATATTTTCGATTACCCAATAAAAAATACAATACTGCAACAGACAAACAAACAAGGGGAAAGTTTAATGGGTAGTTTCAAATATACTATTGTTCCAAAAGAAGACATAAAATAGAAAAAGTAATGGCAGACAAGGCTAAAATGAAATGTAACGTTGTTCGAGCTAGTGATAGAGCTGGTAAGAAAAAGATGGTTAAAGCCTGCGCAAATGGTAAAGAAAAAATCATACACTTTGGCGCAAAAGGTTATGGGCACAACTATTCTGCAGCGGCTAGAAAATCATTTAAAGCTAGACACAAATGTTCCACTGCTACCAACAAATTAACAGCAAGATATTGGGCTTGTAAAAAACTTTGGGCAGGAAAAGGTGGTTCCACTAAGTCTTCTCCAAAGAGTAGAAGGGGTAAATATTGATGCGTATTTTTTCTTAAATTTGTAAAATGCAAAGCAGAGGATTAGGAGATACTATAGAAAAAGTTACAAAAGCGACAGGAGTTAAAAAAGTTGTTGAAACTATTTCAAAAAAAATGGGGAAGCCATGCGGTTGTAGCGAGCGTAGAGATTCTTTAAATAGAATGTTTCCTTACAAATAAAAGGAAGCTATGTTAGGAAGAACGGCAAGATATTACAGAGAGAATCCTGAAGCAAGGAAAAAGCACAGAAAGACAAGTGCTAAAGCACAGAAGAAAAAAGAAGCTGTGCGAAAGAGAGTTGAATGTAATCGATTTAATAGAAAAAGTAAAAAGTCTCGTAAAGGAGATAAAATGGATTGTTCCCACCGAGGAAGTAGATTGGTTTTAGAAAGACAAAAAACCAACAGAGCCAGAGGGGGAGGTAAAAAGAAATAATATGGCATTTGATTATAACAAAATAAGTTTTAAAAATTCACTAATTGATAAACTAGGCGTTTCCAAATCAACGGACACAACGTCTACTGACCCACCAAAATTTAAAAACTATCACAACTTACCAAGCATACCTTTGAAAGAAGAAGAATTTAAAACATTTATAGATACTACATCACAAGAAAATTATAACAAGATTCCATTCATGTTTCAATTAGGCGACACACTAAGACCAAAAAATGAAAGAATTGAGGAGTTTAAGAAAAGATACAATATTAATAAAAAGAAAAAGTAATGGCAACAAAGATTTCAGAAGACACTAATGTGCAGCTAGACCTTAAAACAATAGGAATGATAATAGGTGGTGCAGTTATGTTAGCTGGAACATATTTCACACTTCAAGCACAAATACAAGAAGCAAAAGAGTTACCTGCGCCAGAGGTAAGCCAAATAGAATTTCAATATAAAGATGAATTAGTTAGAAGTACAGTCGAAAAAATAGAGTTAGATGTAAACTCTGTTAAAGAAGATGTAAAGGAGATGAAGGATAAACTAGACAAAATTGATGAAAGGCTTTATGATATAAGCAAAAAAAGATGAGGTCTTTAGTTAATATTATAGTTTTTTTATTTATATCAAATTCATTATTTAGTCAAAGTTGGAAAGACGATATATCAGTCGTACAATTTAGTGCACCATTTACAAAAGCAAACGAAATATCATTAAAGGTTTTTGATGATTGTTATACTTATAGATTTGATATAACAAAAGATAAAAAAATCTTTGATGAAGAAAATATTAAATACTTACCTACCATCGTTTTATATCATGACGGTGAAGAAATATATAGGATAGAATCTGGAATATCCCTAAAACTTCCAGACGACACAGAAGAAGCTATTAATAGCAGAATTCAAGAAATAATAGAAAGTAAATTTTAAAACATGAAAAAATTATTATTAATTATCATATTGTTTTTATCGCATTCTGTTTTTGCTCAAGTAGTTGTGCAAGAAAAAGTAAAAAAGGTAAGACAAAAAAATAGTATTTTTAAAGCAATATATAATGAAGTTTTCAAATATGGAACTTTATATGTTGCAGGTGACGCTAGGTCTTCTAATGTACCTGAAAGATTAGATTATTTTATCAGAACAAATCCTGACGATTTATACGACGTACCACAGGTGATAGATGAAACTATATATCATCCTTTTGACTACAGATATGGATTTGGTTTTAGAAAACTAGCAAGATTTGG
>CEPI01011938.1_pt1 | contig 9396 bp, 7 predicted proteins | sample 530491 | NCBI WGS metagenome assembly CEPI01 (sample SAMEA2620210, study PRJEB7988) | marine metagenome | isolation source: saline water (ENVO:00002010), including | reverse complement strand
GACCCCTCAGCCGCTAACTCCAACTTCAGGTACGATGCTCTTTCACCTGAGGAGATAGCAGAGGCAGGTGTCGGTCTGAACACATCCGAAGAGGCTATGAACAACGCTCAGAGTGTTAGGGCAGTCATAGAATACTTGGCCAGCATGAACTCAAGGGCAAGAGGGCATCAAGAGAGAAGAGCGATACCACCGCAAGAAGAAATCGACGCACTTGCGCCCTATGTCACCAGCACCCTAGTTGGTGGTTTTGGTGCAGACCCCAATCTCATGGGCATACCAGACCACATTAGGTCGGTGTCAAGAGCAGTACCATCCGCATCAGCGGAGCCTGTGATTGCTACACCGACAGTTTCAGGAGCACCTCAAGGACCCCCATCGGCTGTAACTTCGGGGGGTCCACCACTCTCTCCACCCACACAAGCGCCCCCTGTGGCAGTAGCAGACCCGAGGCTCACTCCCTTCCAGCAGAGGAGACAGGCTTTTGCGCAGGCCAGCCCCGCACAGGTCGAGCAGACCATGAGGGACATAGGCGCTGTCAGGCCGGAAGCACAAATCGACCCCCGTCGATTGCAGCAGTTTCAGCAGACAGTTTCCGACCCGTACCAGACATTCCTCACTGATTACATCAACAGGTCCGATGACACTCCGGAGGTCGCTCGTGATAGGCTAATGAAGGCCGTTGAGCAGATGCAGATTCAGGATGCGAAGAACGATGCTGATGTTCTCAAGTATCTACCGAGCAAGAAGATGAGCCTGCAATCCAACACCGATGTCTCTACAATGGCCAAGAGCATGGGCATAGCACCGATTGATGTGCACACGATTGTCTTCACCAAGGGCGACTGGACTAGAATCAGCAAGAAGTATGGCTACAGCGACAAGGTCGTCAAGGTCGTCAAGACAGCATTTGGGGGTGAGTGAATGAGTTGGATTCTAGTTAAGCAGGTTCCAACACAAGACCAAAACTACGTTCCTGATAATCTACAAACCCAAGCAATCGTAGGCGGACCACAAGGCGGCCTTTTGATATCGCCTGACAAACCCGTTGACCCTACGGTGGCTGGTAAGCAAGCCATGGAACAGTATCTATCAGGAAGGAGGCGCGTTCTACCCGATAGAGCCCCTGATACTACTTTCCTCCCTCAAGCAAGACAAAATATCGCTGATACTGCAAGTCGATTTGCCCGTACGGCAGGTAAGTATGGCGGTCTTGCAGCAGCACTTGGTGGAGGTCTGAAAAATCTTTATGACCAAACTGCATCAGGTGAGCCTCTGAGTTTCTACAATTTAGGCACAAGTGGGTTAGGAGCCTATCAATTTGCATCACCACTTGCAACAAGAGCAGGTGCGGATATAGGTACAAGGGTTGGGGTAAGACAGGCGGAAAATCTACGAAAGCCCTTGACAGAGTCCCAAGCAGCAGAACCATTTGCGATGCCTGAGCAGACCGACATGGGAATGTTTGATGCTCAGGCTCCTGCTAGTTCTCCTACTGTTTTCCGTCACCGAAATCCTGCTCAACGTAGATACACTGAATTTATGCGCAACACACCAGAGGCTAGGAGAATAAGAAGCGAGAGGTCACAGCAGACCTTCCCAGTTCAAGTCCCTCTAATGGGTAAAGTGTTTGACATCGCTCCGCCTACCCCTGCTCCTAGCATGGCTGAAGATTCCTCTGCGGCTTTACAAAGCGCTCTCCCCAACCCTGTTGAGCAAATAAAGGAGCAACAGGCCAAGCAGATGGAAGAGCAGAAGGAGAGGCAGGAGAAGCAACAAGAGATGAAGGAAGAGCAGAGGCAGAAGTTTGCTGAAGAGATGAGAAACAGGCAAGATGAGCAATCCACGGGGGTTTGATTTTGTCCAATGAAGAGGGGATGGAAGAGTTCATTCTCAACATGGACAGGGAGATGTCCAAAAAATCGTTTGAGTATTTCTTCACTGAGATGCTTGAGTTCCTATACAACGACCACCACGCATCTTGGCACGATGGTTTGGCGAATCACCAGTACTACTGCGTCAAGGCCTCTCGTGACCACGGTAAGTCCGTCTTCTTCATGTCATACGCCCTCTGGTTGGCAGCGTTCAAACCCAACACCCATATCATGATATTCTCACACTCCCTTGAGCAGACCCTTGAGCACATGCGCTTCATCAGGAACCTCGTTGAGGGCACGCCCATACTGAGGCACTTGAAGGACGACAGCGACAGGTGGGCAAAGTCCTACTTCAACTTCACAAACGGCTCGCGTCTGATGGCGAAGTCAGTCGGCGGTGCTACCCGTGGGTTCCACCCTGATGTAGTTGTATGCGACGACATCCTCTGGGGCACGACATCCACTGAGTTGGCCAAGACCGCTGACTGGTTCTACGGTGTCCTGCTCCCCGTCCTCCACCACAGCAGCAAACTGATGATGGTCGGCACACCGTTCTCCTACAACGACCTCTATGCTGAGTTGGAGCAGAAGGAGACCTTCAGGGTAGAGACATTCCCAGCGATAAACGAGAAGGGTGAGGCACTCTGGCCCGACCGCTGGAATTTGGAGGCACTGAACGAGAGGAGGCTCTCGATGCCTGCTATACAGTTCAGCCGTGAGTACCTGTGTGAGCCGATTCACGATGTAGCGAGTATGTTCCCGATGGACATGCTTGAGAAGGCGAAGGACACCAACTTGGTTTTGCTTGACAGGGCTGAGACGTTTTACAACGAGGAGGGTGAGGCTGATGGCGTCTTTGGCCATCACTTCATTGGTCATGACCCCGCTATCGCATCCGACAAGAACGCTGACTTCACCGCCATGACCGTGATGAGGATAAAGCCAGATGAGGAGTTGAAGGAGATAGTGCATGTTGTCCATGAGAGAGGTATGTCCTCCATGGCGCAGAAGCGCATGATGGTCCTACTTAATAACAAATTCAAACCTGATTTGATAGAACTTGAGGGCAACAACTTCCAGAGAATGCTTGAGCAGGAGATGAGGGAACTGGCCTCTGACATGCCAATCAGGGTATTCATGACCACACGTACAAAGAAAGAGTCGCTGTTCATGTCGCTCCTCCTTGCGTTTGAACAGGGGCAAATCAAATTACCATACGGTGATGAGAGAAGCAGGAACTACACCAATGAGGTCATGCAGCAGTTGAATCGTTTCGGTATGCAGAAGAATGGCAAGTTGGAAAGTGTGGGCGTGCATGATGACCTAGCCATGAGCATAGCGCTTGCCAACTGGGCCTCAAAAGAGTTCAGAGGCTCAGTAATGCTCCTTGATGATTATATGCCGGGTTTCGACAATTGGTTCAGAGGAGGGCAGAAAACGCCCTCATGGATGGTGCCGTAGATGAAGAAGAAACACGATAACACAACATATGTGAAGGACAGGAATGAGAATAGGACGTTTTGGGTATGAGCACATTCTCAGTCAGCGGTGATGGTTGGTTCGAGGACAACCTCGGCGTTAGCGCTACTGAGATTGTATCAAGGTTGAGAAAGGCAAGAAGACACAACAAGGATGAGAAGCATGACATCGATGCTCTGATTCAAGATGTCAGAATGCTCAAGGCAATGGAAGTTGAGATGACTCTGAATTCAGTTGACTGGGCCAATGAATACCTCAATGAGATAAGAAACTTCGACCTGTCTGACAAGAGTCTCAAGTCTCTCAGAAAGTTCTATGACAGCCGCAAGGTGGGTTTGGTCAAAGCATGCCTCATGTGGAGAAACGCAGATGAGACTCTCAAGATGCTGAATGAGCACGAGGAGGTCTGGGGCGATGAGGAAAGGAAGAGTTGGGTAGATGCGATGAGCATGAAGAAGGACGCTCGCAAGATGTGGAAATCCACACTATCGCAGATGGACAGACTCACAGAGAAGGAGCAGGAGACAATCAGCAAATGCGTCAATCTACTCAAGATGAATGGACCCATGAGTGCTAGGGCCCTCTTCGAATCCGATAAGATTGAGAAGATGCCGGGGCTAACCGCCAACAAACTCTCCAAACTTCTGTCTCTGTATGGAGAGGAGGTCGACATTGTCAGTGGTGCACAAAGGGGCACCTTCGTCAAGATGGACAAACATGGCCTCGTGCTCAAAGACCCATATGCATATGCCGCTGGATTCCTTGATGCTGATGGGTACATCACGATTACCAAAAGGGGAGAGCCAAGGGCTGGTTTCATAGCGACAGGGACGAGGGGTAGAATACACTGCGAGGAACTAAGGAAGGTTCTAGACTGTGGTGTTCTACAACTCGACCAGAAGGTGTACAAAGACAGTCAGAGGAGTCAACACAGATTACAATTCTACTCGAAAAGCGACATCAAGAAGTTGCTCGACAAGATTATGCCTCACCTTCAAATGAAGAAAACTCAGGCAAAAGCGGTTCTAGCGTTCATCGAAGAACCAGACTCAATGAGGAAGGAAGAACTCAAAAGAGTAGTCAGGTACTCGAACTGGAGCGACGACAAGGCAAAGAGCCAGACCCTTCTCGCAGAGTGGGGCGTGAGTGCCGACGACGTTGCTAAGTGGCAGGAGGGATTGTGATGGTTGATGAGGTAGAAAGAGGCCCAATAGGCCGATTTATAGATGCAATAAGGGGTCCTTTCAGGGTCCGTTCCACGCCCGAACCGCAGATGCCCCTATACACCACGGGCATACAGGAGCCGGTTCTGGCTCAAGGTATCACCATACCTGCCTTGTATGCTGTGTCGCATGAGAATCTAATCCTTAGAACGGTCATCTCCAAACTCCAACAGGAGATATTCAGGAGGGGTTACTACTGGGAGAAAAAATTCCAGAAATACTGCGAGGCATGTGATGAGGAATATCACTTTGACATAGATTCCTGTGAGCACTGTGGCGGACCAGTCAGAGGGCCTGACCCCACTCAGACCACTTACGCCAAATGGCTGCTGAAGGGGGAGAATCAGATGGAGCAGAGTTTCCTTCAAGTTCTATTTGAGATAGAGAAGGACCTCAACGTTGTCGATGATGCCTTCCTAATATTAGTCAAGGATTACTTCATCGACCCGGAGTCGGGCGAGATACAACACTACAGAATCAAGGAAGTCATTCGCGGTGACCCGATATTCATGAGAATCATATCTGACAAGAGAGGAGTCAGAGGTGGTAGATACAAGGTATGTCCAATTCACAGGGACCAGATTGCCTACCCCGGTCAAGACATGAAATGCACAGTATGCGGAAATCACATGCAGGATGCCCATTATGCAAACATGGCTGGTAGTGGTAAGACCCAGTACTACCTAGAGGGCGAGGTCATACACATCAGCAAATACGCACCTAGCAAACTGTATGGTAGGAGCCCAGTCAACACCATGTGGAGGCAGGCGATGACTCTCACAGCGATGGACAACTACATGTACACCGCGTACCAAAAGAGAAGAACACCAAAGGGTATCATATCGGTGACCACTGACAACCTAGAATCAATGAAGTCCTTCTGGAAGGCAGTCGACGAGAAGATGGAGAGGGACCCGCATTACATACCAAAAGTGGGCATTGAGAGTCAGACTGGTAGAGGTGGGGTGAACTGGGTCAAGTTCATGGACACTCTGGAGGAGATGCAGTATACAGCGGTTAGAGATGAGATAAGAAACAGAATTGCTGCATTCTACGGCGTAAGCAGTATCTTCATGATTGACAGTGGCAAGAGTGGCGGGCTTGGCAATGAGGGTATGCAGATACTCGTCACCAACAGGGCAGTCGAGTTCGGTCAGAAAGTCTACACTGACATCCTATTCCCTAGAATGCTAAGAGAGATGGGAATCACAGATTGGAAGATTACCCTCTATCCAAATGAGGAGGAGGATGAGATTACCAGACTCAGGAGAGATGAGATGGAAGTTAACCTCGCTCAGAGAATGCAGATGCTAGGATACAAACCAGAACTATTGGAGGAAGGAGACAGGGACATCAGATTCTCCTACAGGAAACTACCACCCGAGGAGGCGATGCAGCAGGGCATGCCACCGGGCATGCCACCGGGTATGCCACCGGGTATGCCTCCCATGGGTGCCATGGGCATGCCACCCGGTCAGGCACCTCCGATGATGGGAGGACCCATAGGGGCAACCGGTCTGAATCGACAGGTCCCACCGAATATGCTCAGACAAGTAATGCCTCCCTCACAGCCCGGAGGAGAGGGAGTCGGCATCAGGAGCCCTAGAGGTCCTGCTGCACCTGCACGCAGGTCAACCCCCGGTTCGGGCTCACCAATATCCTCAGTTCAACAGCGAGGCGCGCAACCCTCGCAACAGGAGCAAAATAGTCGTGCTTTAATGAATGCGAGACGGTTTCGGGGTGCATAATTAAAAGTCGTGACGCTTACGAGCAGGGCGAGATTACCATGGACTTAGTCAAGATGCACCCTATGGCAAGAAAAATGAACGTACATAATGAGGCCTTTGCCAAGGCCATAGAAGCGGGGGAACCAGAGGCTGCAAGAATGCACCTTTCTGAGATAAAGAAACTCAGTTCTTACCTAGAGGAGGACCTTGTCTACGCAATCAAGAAAGCAGAGGAAGCCGCATCTGACCCTCTGACTGTCTACGCTAACGCTGTGCCAACTGCCTCCTTCAACGAATCTGGCTCGTCTTTCGACCCAGCAAACAGGGGTATCCAACTACCCGGAACAATATTTTCCGCTCGCAACAACCCTCACATGATGAAGGCTAGAAGCACATTTGGAAGGTACGTCGGACCCGGTGAGTGAAACTGATGGAAGAAAACGGCGCCGAGAAACTAATGAACACTCTCATCTCAAAGATGGAGAGCATGGACAATGACGTTCAGATTCTAAAGGCGGAGAACGCCGCTATGAGGAGATTGATTAACTCCCCAGAGGCATTGTTCAGAAAAGCAGGTTTCGTCTCGGCTAGAACACCACTCAGTGAGGATGTCGACTATGACCCGCTACGTGGTGACCTACCAGTTAACAGCGCCAATGCAATCATTAAATCAGACAGCCAAGACTTCACTAACGAAGAGATTCACAACTTAACTTGGTCAGAAATCCATGAGATGGCTGAGCAAACCAGAGAAGTAAAGGAGTTGTATTGAGATGAGACCCATACCAAGCCCAGCCTCAGGCGAGGCATATGAACTGCTAAAGAGAGCCAAAAGCCTACTAGAGAAGGCTGAAAAATTGGACATGGTTGTTCATGAGGGTAAGAAAGTTCCCGCATTCGCAGCAGATGGCAAGGGTGCCAAGGACGAAACCAAGAAAGCCAGCATGGCCGAGAAAGACAAATACTGCATGAAGAACTTCGGCAAGAAGTACTCCGAGTGCTCTGAGAAACAGAAAGCACAATGCGACAAGGCTCACGGTAAGGTCGAGAAAGGGAAGGGTATGTGCCCATCCTGTGGTGAGAAGTTGGAAAAGGGCATGTGTAAGATGGGTTGCAAGATGGAAAAGGTCGACATGAAGAAAGGCTCACAACACAAGATACAGACCTTCAACACAAATCCCGAGACCACTCAGTTCATGATTGAAACCGGTGGCAACACATATCATCAGCAGTACAGCACGAACAACAGCCTGCTAGATTCTGAGGACGTCGCTAACAAAGGCGCATCCTCATCGAGTGTGAACTTGGAGTCCCTAAACAGGAATCAAAACCCCCATGACAACCCAGCCCCCGGTCATATGACAGAGGGATAAACATGGGTAGGGTAGCAGTGATTAAGGCACCAGCCGTGATGAGCCCCTGTGTGAGATGTGGTGCAAATGCATACGAGGGATGTAAACTTCCGGGTCACGAAGGTATGAGCCTAAGTCAATGTCCGCAATATGCACCGTCGATGGGGTGAGAAGGTGGTCAAGTGCGAGAGGACGGTCTAGAGGTTCTTGAAAGAAACAGAATCGACCTTCTCAAATCAATAACACTAGGATATGATTACGAGGAAGAAGCAGGTCACTACCTCCTCTCCGTTGACAACATCATACGCTCAGGCATAGACTATGAGGCCACGAACGACGATTTACTCTGTTTGAAGGCCGCTACTGACATCCTAAAACAAAGGCTATCACCAAACGAATTAATTCAGATGCTTGAGGGCGATGAGCGTAGATTCGCTGGTCTGCCAGAGGTTAGGCAGGCAGAAGAGAGTAGAAGAAAAAAGAGAACCCTCGGTCTTGGGGAAAGGAACCTCTCTAGACTTCTATCTCAGTATGTGACCAGTCACCCCTATACGATACCTGAGGTTGATGAAAGGGGACAAGTAATAGGGATGAAGGACAGAATAACCGGCAATCACGACATTGGCATGGCGCATGGTGAATGGCCCGGTGCCAAACCCGATGCTGAAGAGAACTATCCTGTTCATCATCCGTTTCACGAAGATGTTCACCCTTTGAGAATGAAGAACGTCGTTACTGGTAGGCCAATGTACGAGTCGATGCTCTTCGAGAAGTACTTTGGGCACGATAGCACACCTTGGTGGGAAGACGACTTCCACGAGAAAGTGGCAGAAGCCCCTGAGGAGGAGTCATTTGCTAAGCAAGCCATGAGAGCCGAGGACGCTCACGAAAAGCATCACAGGAGAATAGGCTCTCCGATTTACGATAGCGTCGATAGACGTGAGGGTGAGAGAGCCTTCTCCTTCTTCGGTGGTCCTAAGTCAAAAGATGCGGATAGCCCATATGACCACATGGAAACAACACGTATGAAAGACTACGAAAGATGGAAGGAAGAGGAGGCCACTGATATGGTTGCTCTTGAGGAAAAATTCTCTGGATTATCAGAGGACAGCAAGGAGAGAGCCATGCAGATGCAGCACTTCAAGGACAGAATGGACAAGATGTCACTAGGTGGTACTACCACCACTATTGTTGACCCGACCGAAGGTTTGACTGAGCAAGAGGCGGCTGACCTCAGGACTCAGAGACCAGAGGATGCTGAGCCATATAGGATGAGACACAGCCATTCTATGGGTTGGAACACTCTGTTCAAAGGCTTGTACTTCTTGAAGCCGGAGGACCGAACCAAGGTCCTTCAGCATATTGACAAGCATACGACTGATGACCCTGAGCATCAATTAGTCAAGTTGTCTGATGGTAAGGAGTACCCCATGACTAGACTCAAGAAGAACCTAGAGATGAACGCTGGTCCTGAGTACCACTGGTTCAGCAGGAGTCAAAAGTCAGGACCCTCTAACGTTCCAAAGACCATAGAATCCGAGGATGACACTAAATTCAAAGGTACTGAAGGTGGTATGGCAACCGCTCTGAGAGAGGCAAAACTTCACGATAAGTTACTGGAATCACTAAACTCAGTGCTCAATAAAAACGCAGAAGACCCTGATGAGATTACACAGTTGAGTGAATTATTTGCTCATGATGATGTCAATCACCCGTATGTCAAAGCACATTTGGAGACGAG
>CEPI01076579.1_pt1 | contig 9413 bp, 20 predicted proteins | sample 530491 | NCBI WGS metagenome assembly CEPI01 (sample SAMEA2620210, study PRJEB7988) | marine metagenome | isolation source: saline water (ENVO:00002010), including | reverse complement strand
GTTGGCACCACTGTTGCGTTGATGGAGCGTGGCAGTCGTATTATGTCTGCTGTGCATAAACGATTGTACAATGCTATGAAGCAGGAATTTAAGCTTCTAGCCGATATTATAGCTAAAGACCCATCAGATTATCCATTCAATGTGTCAAGCAACCAAGCAGGACTAAAACAGTCTGATTTTGACGGGCGTGTTGATATTGTGCCTGTAGCTAATCCAAATATTTTTAGTATGTCACAGCGTGTGACATTAGCACAGGAGCAGTTAAAGCTCGCATCTGCTGATCCGAATATGCACAATAAGTATGAAGCTTATCGTCGCATGTACGTCGCCCTCGGCGTGGATAACATTGAGCAGATTTTACCGCCGCCGCAACCACCGCAACCACTTAACCCTGCCGCAGAAAACGGCATGGTACAAATGGCTCTAGTTGGTAAACAACAGCTCAAAGCTTTTCCTCAACAAAATCACGATGCTCATATACAGAGCCATCTGATTTATATGTCAAGTATGGTGGCTAAATCTAACGCTTCTGTTTTGCAAGTTTTGCAAACGCATATCTTTGAGCATATCTCTTTCAAAGCGCAAATGATGGCGCAGCAAGAAATGCAGGGTATGCAACAGGGCCAAGCCGTGCCGCCAGAAATGATGCAGAATCGTGTTGCAGAGATAGAGGCACAATTGATTACAGAGTATCTCGAGCAGGAAAATAGAGTGTTGGGTGCTTCACAAAAAGACCCATTAGTTGAGTTGAAGGCAAAAGAGCTTGAGTTACGGCAACAGGATATGATGCAAGAGGCAAAGCAAGATCAACTTGAGCTTGAGTTTGATCGGCAACGAGCGGCAGAACAATCTGCTGTGCAACGTGAGCGTATACAAAGTACAGAAGATATAGCAGCTATGCGAGCACAGATTGCTTTGCAACGACAGCAAAATAAAGGGTAGGAGTAAGTTATGTCAAATAGACTTTCGCAAATGTTGGATCAATTAGAAGAAGCTAAAGAAAAAGGCGACGATGATAAGATTCGCGAGATAGAAAGTGATATGTTTCGTGAGTTTGGTTATGATGCTGAGACAGGTAAAACATACAAATCTGCAGGTGGACCTGTCAAAAATATTCCAGCTATGATGAATGCTACCAGTAATAGGGCTACCAATGGCGCTATAAGTCGTGGTGGTCGCATGGCGGTGCGCGGCACAAAATTCAGAGGTGTCAAGTGAGCGTAGAAACTTTTTTGGCATGGAAAATTTTGCCGAGGTTTATGATGCTCATTATGACTTTAATGTCGTGGCGTGTTGTGGAATGGTTTATGTCATTGCCTGATCCAACCAATGCTCAAGCTGGTTTGGTATCTGTTGTCACAGGAGCAATGACAGGAGCGTTCGCTATTTGGATGAATCATGAAGGGAAGTAATGGTTCATGCTTTTTTATTATTGGTTTATTTAGGGACCGGCGACACTAGATCTTTGGTAAGTGGAGATATGTATTTCTACTCAGTTGTTAGTTGTAACTACTACGCCTCACAAGTCTCGAAAAGATATGGTAACTACAGAAGTCTCGACCGTATCAATCCAAAAGACCGAGTCACTGCGTATTGTGTACCGAAGAATGTCAACCCAGCACAAGTCAGGATCTATGACTGATGATACAAGCATTAATACCAGCGATAGCTGATTTAGCGGGGGGCTGGTTAAAAGGTAAGGCTGAAGAGAAAGCAGCTCAGTCCCGTGTAAAAGTAGCCAAGGCAGAGGCCGAGGCAGAAGTTATGAAAGTCGCAGCCACACACGAAGCAGGCTGGGAAAAAATAATGGCTGAGGCCAGTAAAGACAGTTGGAAAGATGAAGCATGGACAATATTGTTTATTGCTATTATCGCCATGTGTTTTATCCCGCCTTTGCAGCCGTATGTAGATAGGGGTTTTGAAGTATTGTCAACCACACCCGATTGGTTTCAATGGGCCATGTATGCTTCCATAGCAGCGTCTTTTGGACTGCGGGGAATCAAAGGATTGAAAAAATGAGCTTATACAGAAATATTCATAAACGTCGTAAGAGTGGTAAAAAAATGCGTAAACCCGGACAAAAGGGTGCGCCTTCTGCGCGCGATTTTAAAAACGCGGCAAAAACAGTAAGAAAAAAGTAGATGTCGGACCTTTACATCCACGAAAAAGTCCGCGATATTATCAAAGAACGGAAAAAACTTCTAGCTGCACAAATTGTGCAGGGCCAAGTGGAGGATTTTTCTGCATTCAAGGAACTGCGAGCTCGTATCGCAGAACTTGCTAACATCGAACAGGAGCTTGATGCCCTGCTTAAAAAGGTGGAATATGAGTGACATTTTTGTCCCCGAATACGTAGCGAAAGCTCGTGCTAAAAAAATCGCAGAAAATTCTGCGCCTCCAAAACCGGAAAGTCCCTCTCTAGAAAAACTACCCCAGCCTACAGGTTGGAGAGTTTTGATCCTTCCCTTCAAAGGCAAGAAAAAGACTGATGGTGGTGTGTTGCTACCTGATCAAGCTGTAGAGCGAGAAGCTTTGGCTACTGTCTGCGGCTATGTTTTGAAGACAGGACCACTAGCATACAAAGACCCACAAAAATTTGGAGATCCAAACAACGCGGATGCAAATTGGCAACCGTGGTGCAAAGAGGGTGATTGGGTTATCTTTGGCAGATATGCAGGTAGCCGATTTAAAATTGATGGTGGTGAGGTACGTCTTTTGAATGACGACGAAATTTTAGCCACTATTACTAATCCAGAAGATATTCTGCACACATAACAGGAGTACGTTATGCTTCCCGAGGAAAAAACTGCTGAAGAGCAGGAAGATGTTGTCGAGGTAGAACTTGATGAAGAAACAGAGACAGAGCAAAAGGCCGAACAAGAAGAGGCGCAACCCGCCGACCAAGAAGCCTCCGACGAAGACCTTGAAGACTACAGTGACAAGGTCAAAAAGCGCATTGAAAAGCTCACCTACAAAATGCGCGAAGCCGAACGCCGTGAAAAAGCTGCGACAGAGTATGCACAAGCTGTACAAACGCAGCTTAAAGAGCTTGAAGAGCGTTCGACAAAAATTGATGAATCTTATCTAACTGAGTACGACCAGCGGGTCAGTTCTCAAGAAGAGATTCTCAAAAGCCAATTAGCTCAAGCTATTAATATTGGCGATGTAGACGCACAAATCGAAGCGCAAAAGTCGATAGCAAGACTAGCTTTAGAAACTGAGCGTTTAAACACCGCTAAAAATGAGTTTGAACAAAAGAAGGCGGCACCTGCAGAGGAGCCACAAACACAAGCCCCGCAAAAAGTTGATCCAAAAGCAAGAGCGTGGGCAGACAAAAACGAGTGGTTTGGTTCTGACGAGCCAATGACCTTGACTGCGTTTTCTATACATAAAAAACTCATCGAGGAAGAATACTTTGATCCTCAAAGCGATGATTACTATCAAGAATTAGATAAACGCATACGCCAAGAGTTCCCCCATAAGTTCGAGGAAAGTTCCCCTGCGCCTGTTGCAAGGTCTCCTGTAGCCCCCGCAACGCGCTCTTCTGGTAAGTCTACATCTAAAAAAATCAAACTAACTCCTTCTCAGGTTGCAATAGCTGATAAACTGGGTGTAACTTATGAACAATACGCGAAGCAACTTGCTCGCTTGAATTCGTGAAGGAAAGATCATGGATCGTACCCCACGCACTACGAAGACTCGTGAGAAAAGCTCACGCCGCAAACCTTGGCAACCTCCATCCACGTTGGATGCACCTCCTGCACCGGAAGGTTTTGTGCATCGTTGGATCCGTGAATCAGTCATGGGTCAGGACGATAAAAAGAACCTTGCCGCTCGCCTCCGCGAAGGCTTTGATTTAGTTCGCGCAGATGAGTACCCTGATTTTGAGTCTCCCACAATCCAAGATGGAAAACACGCGGGAGTCATAGGAGTCGGTGGTTTACTTTTAGCTCGGTTCCCAATTGAATCAAAAGAAGAACGCGACGCATATTTCCGTGGTAAAACTGCGGATCAAATGCAAGCGGTCGATAATGATTTAATGAGAGAAGAGCATAGTTCAATGCCTATCCTTAAACCCGATAGGCAATCTCGTGTAACTTTCGGGGCTAAATCAAGCTCCGGTAACTAGAAGGATCTAGAGCATGGCGAATCTTGATGTCGCATTCGGACTTCGTCCGTATAAGATGCTCGGGGCAGGATACAACTCTACCGGCCTGATGACCTTCAAAATCCAACTGACTGGAACAGCAGGTACATCTTCTGTAATTTATGAAGGTACACCTGTTATTCCGCTTGCCAATGGTCTTGTGGATATTGTAGGCAACGCGAATGGTGGTACTGTACCCCTCCTCGGCTCTTTCCAAGGTTGTAATTATATTGGTCTTGACGGTACTCCCGTCTGGGCAAATAAGTGGCCCGGAACCGCTTCTGTAAAGAGTGGGACTGAAGCTACTGCTGTAATTGCAGCTAATCCGGATCAGCTTTTCCTCATCAATTGTGATGCGGCAGCAGCTGATTTACACGTTCACGCGAACGCCAATTTTGCAACGGCTACATCTGGCGATGCTACGACTGGTAAGTCGTCTGCAGAACTAGCTGTATCCACTGCAAATACAACGAACACGCTCAACATGCGTATTGTCGGTTTTGAGGATTCTCCCTCTAACGATGATGCAACTGCTGCTGGTCGTCTGGCAATCGTACTGCTCAACAATCACTTCTACCGTTACAATGCTAACGGTACTGGTGCAGGCATATAGGGAGCTAGGTAGATGGCTATTTCAAGAGCACAACTCATGAAAGAGCTTGAGCCTGGACTCAATGCTCTTTTCGGATTGGAGTATGATCGTTACGACAACGAACACGCTGAAATCTTTGACACCGAAACTTCGGATCGGGCGTTTGAAGAAGAGGTGATGCTCGCTGGCTTTGGTCAAGCTCCGACTAAAGGTGAAGGTGCGGCGGTGACCTTTGACACCGCTAACGAGTCGTTTACTGCTCGGTACACCCACGAAACTGTAGCACTCGCGTTTGCGATTACTGAGGAAGCTGTAGAGGATAATCTCTATGATCGCCTTAGCTCTCGCTATACTCGGGCGCTCGCACGTTCTATGGCGAATACCAAGCAGGTGAAAGCGGCCTCTATCCTTAACAATGCGTTTGATAGTAACTTTGCTATCGGCGACGGTAAGGAGCTTTGCGCAACTGACCACCCCACTGTGGGTGGCGGTAACTTCAGGAACGAGTTGACAACTGCGGCTGACCTCAACGAAACTTCGCTTGAGCAATCGCTTATTGACATCTCTGGTTTTATTGACGAGCGTGGTCTCAAGATCGCACTTCGTGGTATGAAACTTATCATTCCTGTAAACCTTCAGTTTGTTGCTGAGCGTTTGATGGCATCGAATCTGCGTCCTGCGACTGCAGATAACGATGTGAATGCTATGCGTAATATGGGAATGCTTCCTGAAGGTTATGTGGTTAACCACTTCCTAACTGATACGGATGCTTTCTTCATTAAGACGGATGCGCCAAATGGATTTAAGCATTTTGTGCGTAGCCCGATTGCAAATAGCATGGAAGGCGACTTTGATACGGGTAACGTCCGCTATAAAGCTCGTGAGCGTTATAGCTTCGGTGTTTCCGATCCACGTTGCGTGTTTGGCTCTCCTGGAGCTTAACAACCTCAACCAGATAGAGAAGGGAGGCTTGTGCCTCCCTTCTTTTTTACGTACTATGACTTCATTCCTGACAGCCTAGTTAGGCTGACACTAGCCAAGACAGGAGATCAAAATGGCTCGTACAACCTTTTCAGGTCCGATTGTATCCCAAGCGGGAATGTTCAATGCTGGATCTAATTCTGTTGTAAACATCACAGCAGAAACCACTCTTACCGTTGCTGCCCATGCTGGTAAGGTCATTGAAATTAATGATGCAGACGGTGCAGTAACTCTTCCTACGATCAAGTCAGATGAAATCGGTGCAGTGTACAAATTTTTTATTGGTACAAATGCGTCAGATCTCGATATTAAAACAGATGGCACTGACAAGTTTGTTGGTTCTATTTCTGTTGGTATCAACAATAGTACACATAAGCGATTTGTTCCAGCAGCCACAAACGACGTTATTTCCATGAACGGTAGCACCAAAGGTGGTATCGCTAATAGCTACGTTGAAGTGACTGCTTTGGCGACTGCTGAGTACATGGTTCAAGGAATGTTGATCGGTTCGGGTACTATCGCCACTCCGTTTGCTGATAGCTAATAGGAGAGCAACATGGCTGGTTCTGATATCAAAGCTGTGACAAGGACCTCAACTGGTTCTTTTGTTGGTGGCCCCGCAAGGATCAGAGGTATCTATATCAAAACTGCTGGTTCTGGAAGCCCTGCTTTTATTATTAAAGATGGCAGTGCTGGGGAAACAGTTTTGGATATTACCTCAGCCACAGGTCAAACTGATTCTATATCTATACCGGATGAGGGAATCAGATGCTCTACCAATCCTGAGCTTACCACTTTGACAAATATAGACTCGATCACGGTGTTTTTGTCCTAATGGCTACGACAAAAAATGTAAAGCGTACTCCTTCCGGTAAACTCCAGTATCGGGGGGAGACATTTTCTGGGTACAACAAACCTAAACGTACTCCGGGAGCCAAGAAAAAATCAGCTGTTCTTGCTAAAAAGGGCGACCAAGTCAAGATCGTTAGGTTTGGTGACCCGAACATGAGCATTAAAAAAGATCAGCCAGCTCGACGTAAATCATTCAGGGCAAGACATAACTGCGCTTCTGCTAAAGATAAATTTTCAGCGCGTTACTGGTCTTGTAAGGCTTGGTAAAATGAAAGCAGATGATGTTTTAAAACTGCTGGAAAAGCACGAGTCTGAATGTACTGAGCGGTATGCCAGCATACAGAAGCAACTTGACAAACTCGATACTCGTTTGTGGGGTATCGCCGTTTTGATTGTGGCGGCTGCGATTGCGCAGAAAATATTCTGATGACTATCACGCGGGGCAAGATGGCAAAACAAATATCCAAAGCCCCTGCCTCGCGTAAAAAGAAGGCAAAGAAAAGAAAGATACCTGCAAAATATCTTGCGGGTTTAAGTTCATCGGATAAAAGCAAACGTCGTAAAGAAATACAACGTAACGCTAAAAAATCTGCAAAGGATCCTTCAGCTTATGATTTCCCAAGTGATTTTGATAAGCGCGGAGTTAGAAGGAAAACGAAAGAATCGGTCCACACAAAAAAGTACCGCAAGATGTACGGGGGTAAAAAGAAATGAAAAAATTATCTGCAAAGCAAAAAAAGTTAGCGGCCTTTGCCCCTCCCCGTGGAAAGATTACTCGTGCAGATATAATTACTGCGGCTAAGAAAGGAAAGACTAATGGGACTAAGCGCGGGAGTAAAAAAGTCGCTGGCAAAAAAAGCCGAGGCGGCTCGAAAAAAGGGTAAGAAGGTCACCGCTGGTCAACTCCAGCGTGTGTACAATAAAGGTCTTGCAGCTTACCGCACAGGCCACAGGCCGGGAACTACTCCTAACCAGTGGGCTATGGCAAGAGTCAACAGCGTGTTGACTGGTGGCAAAGCTGCCAAAGTGGACGCGCATATCTTTGGTAAGGGTAAGAAGCCCAAGCCGAAAGCAAAGAAGAAAACCGCAAAAGCATGAGTTTCCTTACAAGTGATATTCCGTACTTCAAATGTTGGGTACGGAGAGAATACACATGCAACCACGAAGAATATCATGGCGAGTTTTTATCTGCTATGGCGGTGGCTGTAACAACCCTTCCTAATCGGTGTTTGAGTTTCCAAGTTATTTTCACCGGTTATGAAAATCCAGATGATAACGTTCATGGTGGGGCGATGTGGGCTAGGATGCCTATTACGGCTTTGGTCGGTGACACGCCTTTTGAAGAATGGCCAGCTCCTATGGAAGTTTATCATGCTCAACCGTGGGACTGCATGTCTCATACCCACGCTGTTTATTCTATTAGACGAGCGCAACCTTGCCCTTGGCTGGCTAAAATTGACGGTAAAATGTATCCCGCTAAATATTATTTTACTGTTGACTATACCGATAGTGAGGTGGCTGATGATCCCGCTCAGCATAAACAAAGCCATGTATTAGAGCTTCTTGATGCAGGCCAGTGGACAGGTAATATTGTGGCATTGCCAAATAATCGTGTGCGTGTGACCCACCCTGCATGGTTTGAAACAGGTGAAGGTGCTCCGGACTTTAAACCGTCGCAGCATATTCACTATTCAAAATCTGATTTAGACTATACCATGGACGTGAATCAGATCTTTAATAATCTTTACGCTAATGAGGAGCAGGAAGATGAAGATGAAGAAAAAAGGTAATGCTAAAGGCGGTAAGCGCATGATGAAGTCGAAAGGCGGCATGATGGGCGGCAAGCGCATGATGAAGTCAAAAGGCGGCATGATGGGCGGCAAACGTAAGAAAATGGCAGCGGGTGGCAAGGTCGTTAAAGGTCCGTATAGTTAATGGCGACTTCGGGTTCAACAAATTTTGAACTCGATATAAGTGATTATATCGAGGAAGCCTTTGAAAGATGCGGTCTTGAGGTTCGTACAGGGTATGACCTTAAGACTGCTAGAAGGTCTTTGAACTTATTGTTTGCTGATTGGGCAAACCGTGGTCTTAATCGTTGGACAATAAAACAAAGCACTGTTTCAATAACCGCAGGCACCAACCAGTATAATTTGGATGCAGATACTATTGATGTATTGAGTGCGGTTATAAGAACTAATGCAGGCCAGACTTCGCAATCAGATACACAAATAACGCGGGTGAGCCGAGATGCTTTTATCAACATCCCGAGCAAGCTAACACAGGCAAAACCAAGTCAATACTATATCGATCGTGCGATTACTCCTGTATTAAACATATGGCCTACTCCTGATCAATCTTATACTTTTGTATATGATAGATTAAAGCGTATAGAAGACGCAGATACATTTGTCAATACAGCAGATGTACCGTTTAGATTTTACCCCTGTCTTGCGGCAGGTTTAGCTTATTATCTTTCTATTAAAAAGTCACCCAATCGTATGAATATGCTCAAAGCTTCCTACGAAGAGGAGTTTGCAAGGGCTGCATATGAAGATGTCGATAGAGCAAATTTATCGCTTACCCCGCGAAGAGATTATTATGGATTTAGATAATGTCATACGCAGTTGGAAAATACGCAAAAGCGATATGCGATAGATGTGGCTTTGAATACCCATATTTAAAATTGCAGGAAGAGTGGAATGGACAAAAAACTTGTCCGCAATGTTATGAGCCAAAACATCCGCAATTGACTCCTAGCCCTCCTCCTGCGGATGCAGAAGCTTTATATCAGCCACGTATCTTTACAAAGATTGAATCCGTTGAGATAACGTTCCCAAC
>CEPI01076580.1_pt1 | contig 9435 bp, 11 predicted proteins | sample 530491 | NCBI WGS metagenome assembly CEPI01 (sample SAMEA2620210, study PRJEB7988) | marine metagenome | isolation source: saline water (ENVO:00002010), including | reverse complement strand
TCTGCACGCTGTCCTGTCAGCTGAAGATTCTTCGACATCTGATCTTCAAGCTTCAGAAGATATTTGATGACATCCTGCTCAGCCATAGAATCAATCCTTCAATACAACCACAGGGAAGACGGGCATGGAGTCAGCATTAATTCTCTTCATCAGCTGTGCAGCTGTTGCATCAGCTTGTTGAATGCATGCGAATGCAAGACTGATCTCCCAAACTGACATCTCAAGAACCTGTGCTGGATGCATGTTGTAGGTCTTTGCTATTTGATGCAAGACCAAGAGACTGTCTGGATTCTTCTCGAAAGGCTTGCAGCCTCTCAACTGCTGCACCTCCATCAGTCGCCAGGGACAAGCATTCTGTGAACAACTCATCGGCGATGTTGTTTGGAATAGATCCAACCCACATCACACCATTCTCTGCATCAGACTTGTCTGAATCCAGAACGACTTTCACGTTCTCAAATTCATTGGTGTCTGGATTCCCAACAGCAATCAATCCAGCTGCAACCACTGCATCCTTCAATCTTGCCATTGTTTTCAGCTTCTCTGCAGACTGTGAAGACATCAGCTTTTGGACCTGCTCTGGAGTCATGTCATCTGATGATCCAGATGCTCCTTCCAGTCCTTGACTCATTGCAAGTGCTGCATGCCCGACTTCTGCAAGATCCGCACTGCAGATCTTCTTCAGTCTCCATATCATTGGCCCAATGTGGATCTCCTTGATCGCACTGTTCTCAATCGCTGCAAGTAGTTGTCCCATGTAATCTCCTGAATTTTGGGATTGTTATTATCAGCCAGAATGCACAGCACTTGGTGCTTCATTCTTCACTTCAATCTGTGTTCCAAGTGCAAGACCCGCTGTCCCATCACCTTGTCCGCGCAGTGTCACACTTGCAACAATCAGACCAGATTCCGAGATCTCATCTGTGTATGACTCAATGTATGCATTGTTCAGAGAAAACTTCATTTCACGCTCATTCCCACTGGACAGTCCATTGTTGAATGTGATGATTGCATCATCTTCATCATCACTGATGAATTTCTGATAGGTTGCATCATCTGTTTCAAAAGACACAGTCATGGTCACGCTTCTGAAGTCAGACTGAACTGGTTGCTTGGTGGTCAGTGATCCAAGGCGCATTCTTTCTGCAAGACCGTTCTCAATTTTATATTCGAAATCAATCAGAGTGAAGTTCTGCGATTTGAATGACAGCGTACCGGCATGGTGATGCAGCACCAGATTCTCATTGGTTGGATCTGTGAACACAAGTGATGGACTGCTGTGTCTTGCATTTCCAGATGAAGAAGTGCTTGTCTCACCAATGAGATCCATGCTCATTGTCATGTGCTCACCAGCTGCAACGGAGCAGGTGAGATTGTTGACCACTACACCTTCAAACCGTTCATAATTGTCAGATGTACCACGCTGCAGAAAGAGTGTGTTCCCCTCTATTGGAACATCTCCCATGGTGTATGTGTGGGTGTTGGGTGTACCTGCAGATGTTGCAGCTTCACCAAGTGCAGCTTTCAAAAAATAACCGCAATTGTCATAAGTGGCCTCCAGCTCCAGCACACCTGTGGAGGAGTCCTTTGACAAGTAGTGTGATTTTCGGAGACCAGCTACGCCCACAACTCGCAGATTGGGACGTGGAACCTTTTCAATCTGTCGCAGCATGGTGCAACTGATGATAGGTCGAGTGATTGCAGCTTCTGCTGCTGGTGTTCCATATGTGGATTCAGGACCGATTCCCACAAATGAGTTCCGTCCAAAATAGGATGCAGTTGGCATGGTTAGTCTCCAATATCAAGATGGATGCAAAGCAAGATTCTTCACCAGCAGTGTAGCACGCTGGTCCAAAATACGTACATCACCGGCATCATCCACCAATGCAAACGTCATTATGATCATGTATCTTTTCTCATGATCTCCTGCTTTGATTGGCATCGAAACGATGTAGTCAGGGAGGATGTGGATCATGTTCAGCACGGTCATTGCTGCTGTTGTGTCGTTCCCATCCTGGTCGAAGATTTGCGCTTTCACATATGCTATTTCTTCTTTTCTCTTTGATCGCTCATTGGGACGTGCAAGCCGCTTCACACAGTTGCTGAGATCCCAATATATGGTGGTATCATCGGCAACAGGTTTCCTGATTCGATGATCTGGATAGAGCTGATCTGCAGTGGGTGCTGATGCTTGCAGAAGAAATGTGGTGTCCGCTGTTCCTGGTTCATCCAGTGAAATCAAACCATTCTTTGCAGTGTTCACTGTGATGTTGGTGGAGTTATTCGCTCCAGATGCAAGATTGCTGGTGTCGTTACCCCAATAGAGGAATGCACCAACAGATGAAGATGCTGCAGCGTTAGAACCTCCATACAATGTTCCAACATTGTGATTGGTGTCATCAATCTGGATGGTCATTGTGCGATTGTCCAGCGATGGTGTCCCATCGAAAGCCCAATTCAAGAGCGTTCTTCCATCAGCTGCAGTGATCCTGACATCATTGAAAGTGGTCAAAACATTGTCCCAAAAGCGTCCCATGGCTGGTGGTATGGGAAGAACCACTTCGGGAGATGTCGCACCTGAGATATTGCCGTCTGTATGGTTCGCAATTGTTATGGGGTGTCTATACAACCATGATGCTCCCAACCATGCCATCATGCACCTCTCTGTTCAGCATATTCAATGAATAATTGGATAGTTCCAATACCATAGCCGGGAAGCTGAACCTGTTCACCATCATATGCTGTCACGTCAAGTTCCACATCACGTCCAATCCCGTTGACGTCTGGATCTGCTTCAATTGCTTTCATCACATCACTGACAGCATCCAATGCAGCCATCACTGCATTCTCTGGACCTTCTGCTGTACGTGGAACAAAGACATCAATCTGAACTGTCAGCTCACGATCATAGTTGCGCAGAAGCGTTCTTCCAGCATTCCTGCTTGATTGAATGCTGAGTGGATTGATGTATATACCCGGAGCACGTGGTGCAGATCCGATGTGACGCGATCCGATCACCACAGAATCAGCTGTGCTGAAGTTGTAGTTGTAGCTTCCAGATCCATCAATCCCTTGAAGATTGCTTTTGATTCTGTTCAGAATGTTTCTCTCTGTGCTACCCATGACGCAACTCCGCACCAAGCAACGGTTTCAACTCCCGTCCAATCTCGCGTCTGACTTTGTTCACAGCTGGCTTCAGATATGGTCTGCGATCGATTTTCACCCTTTTCCGTAACAGATAGAAGACCTCTCCAGTCATCTGATGCACAAGCACCATCTGTCCTTTCCTGGTTTGCGCTGGTGCAAGTGGATCTGGAACATCTCTGACGCTTGCATATCTCTGCACACCCGAACCAGTGAAGAGACTCTTGTGAATCGGAATGGTCAAGAACTTCCCTTTGACTGGTCGAATCTCCCCACCTTCTTCATGAATGCGTGCATAGCTGACACCCTTCTTTCGTCCACCAGCTTGGAGTGTCAGGATGATATTCCCCTTCTCATCTGCAAGTGGCTTTGCGGAGATGCTGGAACGCAATCGACCACTTCTCACATTCAGCACACGTCCTGCATTCAGCTTTGCATACTTCTCCAACCGTGCAGCCTTTCTGATTGCATATCGATTCAGAGACCGAAGAATGTCACCTTGTGACTTCTTTCGCATCAATTCAGCGAGATCACTTGGTGTGATGTCAGCCATCTATCCAATCCAGCTGGTGGGAAGTCGATATGGTGACAGTGCTTCTTTCACTTCTGGAAGCAGTGACAGTGACATCAGTGCTGCAGTCTGTCCTGCGCTGCTGACATTTGTTTTCCCAATGTGTCCACGCCCTTGGAACCAGTGTGCAACTTGCAAGCATGCTGCGTGCTCAATGGCTTTGGGCATGGTTGCACCAGAGTATCCCGCTGTGTAGATCACACGGATTGCACGTGGTGCATCAGAGAACGCTGAATCTTCTTTGTCATTTCGGAGCACCAGACGACCTTCCACCCCATACAGAATGAAGTTGTCTGATGCAATCTGATCTGTGGTGTCATCATAGTGCTGATCTGGATCATCAAAGAGAGAAGTGATTGACACTGCTGGTCTCACAGTCAGCATCAATTCTCTTCCGTTCTTGCCATCAATCGCGCCATCGAAATATTCATTATAGGTGCCGACTTCAATAGACAAAGCACCAGATGACTGTTCAGGGAAGCCCATATGTGCTGCAGCAAGCGCATCAAATCTGCTGATCAAAGTATCAATCAAAGAATCTGACGCATCACCACTGAGTGTGGGGATGTAATCGCGAGCAGTCGCAGCTGAGATGACAGCCATTGGTCACCCCACGTCAGAACCAGATTCAGCCTTCTTGGACGCTTTCTTCTTTGGTGCTTTGACCGCAACAAGCCAACATGGAAGATCTGCATCTTTTGCAACATCTAAAGCACGCACTTCACCGGCTTCCCAATGATTACCCGCTGGATACGTACCTGATTGAAGTGCTTGATACATCATGATGTGACCTTCTTCTTGGGTGCTTTCTTCTTGGGTGCTGCTTTTTTCTTTGGTGGTGCCTTCATCGCTTTGTTCACTTCTGGCTCACCAACAGCAGCAGATGCACTGCTGACATCCTCAAAGACATCCCCAAACGTCTTCAGAAGATAATCAGCAGTGCGCTGCGACACCTCCCGCTGCTCTCCCTTGAACCACCTCTTCTTGGTTTCTGGCATCCCTCCCGAAAAAGATCCCAAAGGTGAATCAGATTTCACAGCAAGGATTGGCATCAGACTCTGACCTTGGTGAAGGCGCACACCACGTGAACCTTCAGATTTGCTGTTCCGGTCTTTGTTGCTGTGACCTTCAACACATCTGTAGCGCCAAATTCCAACGCAGATCCAGCTGTGCTTGTGACGCTGATGGACTTGGCCGTCTGCGCTGCGAGAGCATTTCCAGACGCGCTTGTGTCGTATGACGTAGCAACGCTGTCAGAACCTTGACTGAATGCAATCACATATTTGTTCGATCCGTCTTCAGAGAGCGCAGCGAATGGAACCATGGTGATGCTTTCGAGCTTGTATTCTCCAGCTTGACCGTGACAGATACCCGTGTCGATTGTGGCTGATGTATCGACAAAAGCCGAAACAGAAATGGATTCTTGAACTGACATGGTGTGACTCCCTATGTGGTGGCGTCGATGTTGATCATTGCAGTGATGTTCTTCTTGGTGTCATCATCGATGCTGAAGAAGGTTTCACGGACAGTGGAGACAAGAGAATGCACACCACGTGTGATGTCCTTGTCCACCTCCACAGTGGCTCCGCGTCGTGCACCGATGCGGTATCTGTCGCGATTGACGATGAGCATCATGGTCTTTCCACCACCAGATGATGTGTAAAGACCAGTGGATTGAAGATCATTGTCAATGAAATCACTCAGGATGATTGGACATCCGAAGACTTGTGCAAGTTGGTTGCGATCCACAATGGTGGGCTGTGGGAATTTCTCCATGGTCAGAACTTGTTCCATGTTCGCCAGCTCCAGAAGATATGCTTCTGGTGATGTGATGATGATCGCCGACCCTGTGGTGCCATGTGGCGCATCCAGCTTTGCAAGATCTGCAAGAAGAGTGGAAGCGCTGAATGTTGCACGGTTTGTCGCATTGTTTGCAAATGATGCATTGATTGCATGCTTACGCAAACCATCCCATGCACGGCGGTGATCAGCAGATCCACCGAGACCAGATGCCCCCCATCGTCCACGGATGTTCCAGCTTGCCAATGCACTATCGGGGTGGGTACCCGTCGAGCCATTCAAAATTGCGTCTTCTTCGCCATCGACCAAAGCAGACAGAAGTTCTGCGCGGATCGTGGGAAGCACTGCAACCAAACTGTCTTCTTCAGCGTCGTCAGCTACCTGTGCACGCACTGCAAAGCCAGTTGCAGTAATGGTGCGCTGTGCAGTCACCATGCTGCTGCTGGTGTACTGTGCAGGATCATCTGCAGCTGCTTGTGCTTTGATGTATGGTCGGAATCCAGTTGAAAGGAACGGAAGCAGTGTGGTCTTCGATGGAAGATCCATGGTGTCGAAAGCTGCTGCGAGTCGTCGAGCACTTTGCAGATTCCGTTCAAATTCTGGAAGCAGTGGTTGTGGAATGAATTCGGTTCCCACAGTGCTTGCATCCGTGAAGATACGCTGCACTTCAACAGGTGCCTTGGATGCAATCTCTTGCACCTTGGCAAGACTCTTTGGTGCACCTTTCGGTGAAAGAGTCTTCACCATGGTGTACTGTTCCACAGCCTTCTGCAGTTCATGTTGCCAATCACAGACGGGAGCATCGTCCAGAAGTCCAGGCATGTAGGACTTGGTGCTTGTTGCTTCACCCGTGGAACGCACAGAACCGTCTTCACGCACATACTTCTTCAGATCAGCATTGCTACCAGATGCAGCAGAAGTCTTCCGTTCTTCGAGTTCTGACAGACGCTTGGAGATCTTGCGCAGATCAGCTGCTTTGCGCTCCATTCCTTCTTTCAGGTTCCGGTTTTGTCGTTTCAGATCCTTCTGTGCTGAATGAATATCGTGCAAGGCTTTGCGCGCAGATTCAGCATCAGACAGATCCAGCTTGGTGTTCATGATGGGTTCAGCCATTAGATGTCTCCTGATTTATAACCAGAGTTAGTTGAAGCGGTTTCAATTGTCAATTCCAAACAAAGCTGCAACACCATTGCGCTTCATTCTTTTGGTTGTTTGTTTGGGTTGCAACATTGATCGCACTGTTGGATCATTCGCGATTAGATCCACCATCAGTGCCTTGACTTGGTTCTTCAGTCGTTCTGGATCGTGTTCAGATACAACTTCAAATTCATATTCCACAGAAGCACCATCATGATTGGCATCTTCTCCAGCCATTAGGACGGGTCCACCTTCATAGTTCATCCAGTGATAGCCATCTGGCGCAGACACAGCCACTGAAGACGGTCCTTCTTCATCTTCGTCTTCATCGTGCTCCGCTTTGTCTTCATCTTCGTCATGGTCTCCATATGCATCTTCTTCATCATCTTCATGCATACCCATGTCTTCATCATCTTCATCTTCGTCATGCATACCCATGTCTTCATCATCTTCATGCATACCCATGTCTTCATCTTCGTCTTCTTCTTTCATCTTTCTGAACACCACTGTGTATGAATCACCATCGTCTTGGACTTCCAAGATCTGATCAGTGATTCCATACAGTCCACGGATTGCAAGTGCTTCTGCATTTGCGGGCACGGGCACAGCCGATATTTCTAACAATTTGGGGGATGTCATCAATGCTCCTTTTTCACCATATGCTTCATGATCTTTGGGAAGACTTCGTCTTGGTGTAGATTCACCGGGACTGAACCCCACACTCACAGCAGACATGAAGCCTTCTCTGAATTGTCTTGCTACAGTCTGACCAAGTGGATTGTCTGGACTATCATCCCACTGGATCTCAGCAATCAAATCACCAGAACGTGGATCAATGTCCAGATTCACGGTCTTCCCAACTGGTGGAAGATCATAGTTGTGACCAAATTGGACCACGGGATTGTTCTTGTAGTTTTCCAAATCGGCGTTCTTGTCCCACACCACAATGTCTGCATACCTGTCAGGATTTGACGTGCTTGCAACCACCTTCGTGGTGTTGCCCTTTGTGGTGGATTTGATCGTGAAGTTCCGGTTCATGGTCATCAGTCTATCTCTGGAATGAAAGTGCATCTGCAGTTAATGTTCATCCCTGCAGTCAGTTTGCTGTCTCCAACAAAGTTCCCTGGTGCAGAAGCCTTAACACCTCCAGCGTACCAGAATCCATCTTCTCCCCTGTTCTTGTTGTGAAGCGCTCGATGCTCATCCCGAACGTTTTCATCTCCAGCTGTCAACCACTTGAAGCGGACTTCAAGACCCACAGCGTCTGAGGCTTGTTGCCATGCAGAGACACCACCTGCATTGACTGCTCTTGTGGATTCTGTTCTTGCAATCGTCAACGCTCTCGCAGGTGCAAACCCATAACTGACCTGCAGCATCTTCTGCAGTTCATTGTTGCTGAGACCTTCAGCGAGACCATCCCTGATTGTCTTATTCACTGATCTCCTGGTGTTGGATTCAATGTCTTTGATGAACCGCGCAAGATCCTCATCCACCAAATTGTCAATTCTTTGTTCTGGAAAAATAAATTCTTCAGATAAGTCTTGGGGCATTGACTCGATTGCGGCGCGAATGCTGTTTTGATACGCATCAGCAAATGCTGGACGCATTGCTTCATCAATCTCTGCAGCTTCTTCACCAAGATTCAGCAACTCTTCAAGCCATGGTTCATCACCTTGCTTGATGATTACATCAGGATCAATCTTGGGTCTTGCATTGATGCTTTTGCGGAACGGGTCCACAACGTCCTTCAACCGTCCTGCAATCCTTTGCACATACGCGTCAAAATATGATTGGATTGCTTCCTGCATCTGCTTCTCTGCTGGTTCTTGAACCTTTTCAATGAAGTTCTTCCAGACAGCATCGTCCATGGATGTTCGCTTGATGTGCTTCTGATCTTCCCGGTCCATCTGATTGACAAGCTTGTTGGACCAACTGACTGCAGGATCTCCACCCCATAGAGCCCACGCAACCCGTCCTGCTGATGGATAGCCGTCTTCACCAGGGCTGAATCCCTCACCAGTCTTGTCTGATTCATGACGTGCAAACCATGCACGCATCTTCCGCGCTTTGTCAGGTGATATGTCTGCACCATTCACCATTCTGGTAGCCCAAGACACTGTGTCTGATTGCAGTCCATCACCACTCAGGCCGTCTTCATGCCATTGAAGGCCTCTTTTCAGCTCCGCAATAACTCCATCAGGAACAGAAAAGTCAATCTCTTCATACTGTTTGGTGATCAGATTGCAGAGATTTTTTTTTTGATTGGTCTTCTCTTTGGAAGACATTGGATGTTCTTTGGGAAGAAGATCTGTGTCATGCTTTCCAGATCTGAAGCGGTCATTCTTCAACACATATATGAATGATTTCACTCTGGCATATGCCCATTCTTCTGGAGAAGAGACTGATGGTCTGACGCTTCCAGGATTGGTGTTGTATGCTCCAACACCTCTTTTGAATACTGTTCCAAGCGTGGATGCTGTGGTCTTTCTCCAATCAGCGAGTCCATCAGAATCCACCATTTCATTGTGTTTCTTTGCTCGATTCCTCAGACCCTCTTGCACTGCTTCAGACAAATCAGACAGTGAACGCTGTTCTGTGTCTTCTGTTGGTGGTGATGCTCCAGCAAGGATTGCACGTGCTTGGTCTTCTGACACAGTAGGGAATGACACCTTCATCAGAACCACTGCTGATTCTACTGAAAGCAAACCTTCTGCAACCTGCTGCAGAATGGTCAACATGCTGGAGATCTGTGCTCCATTCAGTGCTGTTGCTGCAAGCGGTTC
>CEPI01076581.1_pt1 | contig 9557 bp, 19 predicted proteins | sample 530491 | NCBI WGS metagenome assembly CEPI01 (sample SAMEA2620210, study PRJEB7988) | marine metagenome | isolation source: saline water (ENVO:00002010), including | reverse complement strand
TCATTTTTTTATATCTTTAAATAATACTTCAACATACTCCTTAGTGTCCTCACCAAATGCAAATGCAATTTCTTGTGCCATGTTTTTGGTATGTTTTTCAAATGCCTTAGTAAGAAATAATGTTGGTTTAATACCTTTATGGAATATAGATACTGCTAATCCAAAATTTACAGATTTACGAGGTAAAAATCTACCTTTTTCATCTCTTGGTGCTATCTTTCTCCTTATGCTCCATTTATCAAAGGCACTAGGGGGTGGCATTCCTTTTAATCCTCGCTTACCACCCTTACTTTTATAAGTGTATTTAGGGTTTGCTTTACTATCACCTGCCTTGACCCCCTTAACACCTTTGTCTAAAAATTCTCCATATTGTAACATTTCTATACCAGTTGTTACCACACCTTTTTTGTCTGTTACTTTTATACCTCTAATACTATCTGTTAGAGCATTACTTGCATTATGACTACCATACCTACCACCTCGTTTTAGGTTTTCTTTAGCATCTCTAATGATCAAATCTCTAATGATCTCTATACTTGCATTCGTATTGTTTAAAAAGTCCTCTAGTCTTGGCATACATTAATGTTATTTTGTGCAAAGCAGTCAAATGTATATGCCCAACCGCATAGATCATTCTCAAATCTTTCATAGAAAGGTTCGCATTGTCCACCCTCTCCAACCATCTCAAACAATTCTGTCCTAAGATTAAATCTTGTTAATGACTGATTTAAGAGATTAACTACTTTTAGTTGTGTGTTAAATATATCTATCTCATTTGTTATCGTGTTTAATGTGTTATTAAACTTAGTATCTTTTGGATTAGTTTTCTGTTGCCATATAATATCCATAGCAAATACAGTAACATTAAATTGTATAACTCCTTTTCTTAATTGAGCGTTATTAACTTGAATATGGCATAAAGGAAACATTTCTTGCTTTTGCAAATTAATTTTAGTTATATCTCCTTGTGTTACAGTATTAACATCAGGACTATTAAGTAAAAATTCGCTTAATTTATTGAGCAACCTAAAATAAGCAGTACTACCTTGATTACTTACGCTCATGATCTTTTATTTTTATTCATACTATTTTTTATAAGTTGTTGCTCTATTTCTGTTTTTTCTTTCTCATAACATAAAGCAAGTAAACATTTATGGAAATTTAATTGTGTGATATTTTCAATTCGTCTAACATCTCCTTTAGTGAGTGAGTAAACTGAGTTATACCAGCCCCATTTTTTATTAAAATTCGCTCCAATGTCGAATCCATCTTGACTTCCTCTGTTGTCAAAAAGTTCACCATAGTTTTCGACAATTCTATTCCTAAATGATAAAAAAAAACTAGGCTTCCAAATACAGCATCTAAAGGCATATTATTCATAATGTCATGATAACTATCCCCTCTATATTCTTCAATGTCATATAACTTATTCTGTTGTTTAGTAATTGGTCTGTAAAGAACTGCCATTGCCTTTTCCATTTTTTGCCAATCGCTGATGTTGTTATCTAAATCTATATACTCTCCAAAAGTCATGTCGTCTAATTTAGGTATAAAGCCAAATTCTGTATCTCCCATTTTAAAAGTCCTAACTAATTCTTGTTCTTTGTTTAGCACAGTACTTATTTTATTAACTATTCTTGAAACATCATTAACTGCTATTTTCATGGCAGTTTTATAAGGTATATTACAAAAGATTTCGAGTATTTTTAAACTAAAAAAAGTTTCTTTGTCTTGCAGATCATCTTTATTAGTATCTACAATTTGCATATACTTTTTGTATTGACTTAATTTGATCTCGCTGAGGTCACTAGGTATTTTTATTTTTAAACTCATTTAGAACTCTTTATATTAGTATAACTATTTTTTTTAATTAATTCTAAAATAAGAATAAAAAAAACCCCCTACAATTAAGTAGAGGGTACAAACTAAAATTTATGATCAATTTATAGCATATCTGCTTCAAAACAATTATTACTACAATATCCTTTTTTATTTATTGGTTTCTCACAATGATCACAAGTATACTCAGGTTGATCCCAAGGCGGAGTATAGTATGTCCAATGCTCACTCATCTTTTTTTAACCCTTTCCATTCCTCTGTATTTAATTGAAAAAATATACCATTAAGAATTACTGGAACTTCTTGATCAAGATTTAGTACATGAACACCATCTTTTTTTTGTGTAGGTATACTAATTCTATCTCTTAATAATTCTAAAAAATACTTTTTCTGTTCAGCAGTAGTATTGTTATAAAAATCTATTACTATTTTGTATGTATCTACCATATTAATTTTGCTATTAATATCATTATAACACACCATAAAATACCTATAACACTTATTAAGCAACCTATAGTGTTTGATCTATATTGATGTTTACTTCTCCCTTGCATTACTTACTTTTGTTGTTGATCAAAAGCATTAACTCATCAAATAACAATGCATCTAACTCAAAATGTTCTTTTATCCACTTCATTTTATCTACATCGCTCTTGTCCTTAATATCTTTATGTAACCATTCTACTATCTCTTGGAATTTAGGATGTGACTTGGTTAATTGTGGTTTAACATTACTATTATCTTGACTATCGGGGTCTGTGTTCTCATCAAACAAAAATAAATTACCTGCAGCATATTTTCTCGCATATGTTCCTGCACTACCAAATTGTTGAGGTACCTGCATACCTCTCTGATTTAGTCCTACACCTGCAATACCAGTTGCTGATACTTGTTCTCCACTTTCTGTGCAAGTCAAATAGGCAGTAACCTTAATAACTGGGAATTGATCATAATGTATATATTCTTCGTTAAAATGGAAACTACACTTATTAGGTGCTAAATGTGGTTTGACTGTTTCTAATATGTCGTCAATTTTACGATATTTCCAACCCATAGGATTATCGTTCTCTTTTTTTACATTAATACTAGTTTGTATTGTGCTAAGTTTTTGTGCTATTTTTTTCATCTTGTTAAATTGTTAAGTAATTCCAATATAGTTAAATTTCTTCTTTTATGCAAATAGGAACTCGCCTTGTAAATTTTTTCGTCTTATAATTATAATACATACTTTTTACTAACTTATTATCTATGTATAATCTAAAACTATCCCAATCGCCTATTCGCTTTCGTGTTTGTTTTATAGTTGCCATCAGCGAACTATTACCACTACCAAAACCTACAAACATATCTATTTCTGAGTGATCTTTTACACCATAACTTTGCTTACCCTTGTATAAACATGAGTTTACACTATTCCAAATATTATAACTTCTTGCCATTATTGTATATTGATTTTAATACTAATTAATTCACTTCTCTTATCCATTGCTTTTTTCCATGCTGGATAGTCATTGTTGTTTATTGCATTCAATAATACTTTATCTAATGCACTAATTTGATCATTAAGATCGTCTAATTGTGTTCTTGCCATTTTATTCTTTTTTTGTAATTAAGTGGTTTGCTATTGAGATCTACAACCCAACTCTCAAATATAGTAGAATATACTAAAGGTTGCCAATCTTTGATCTGATTATTATATCTATATATTCTGATCATTATAATTTAAAATATTCTTGTATGTTTTCTATAACTTCTTGTGCTTCTTCTTGAACACTAAACCCACTATCCTTACTCTTATTCTTGATAATGTCTAAAATAATCTGTAAATCGCTCATATCTATCTCTTAATACCTATGTTATAGAATGATCTCATGTTCGTACCTAAAACACCTAACTGCTCGTGTGTAACTTGTTTCTGTATACGCCTACCGCATATAGGTATGCACTCTGTAACTATCTCTGTACCTTTCTTGATCTTTCTACCATTTCTAAGAACAATATCTTGATCTAATGTAGTGTACTGCCTACCCTGATAACCAAAATTCTCTCTATCAGGAGTCTCTAAATAAATGTCGCCCATATATTTCTTACGAACATAATAATCGACTAAATAACCGTGTATCTTGTATGTATCTTGCATAATTTGTAAATATTAATACTCAAATATAATTAACATTTGTTAATAATCCAAATTTATCTTACAAAATATTTTCCATAATTAGGTCTCGCTAATTTATTGACTATTGAGTATCTGAGCGCATCGCAACAATGATTAAAAGCATCTATAGGTTTATTTGTCAAATTTCCATTTTTGTCTTCAATGTATTTATAGTTTCTTAACTCTTTGATCAAATTAATACTATCCTCTGTTACAATTAAGTTATATCTCCTGATCATGTCAATACCTATATTTATTGCGCCTTTAAATGTTGGTTTAGTGTTCCAACCCATTCGGTGTATCTCCTCAATACTTTTAGGTTCTGCACTATCGCAGTATATCTCATCTCTCCTATCTAATCCTAACCTTTGTAACTTGTTGCCTATATCTTGATTAGTCATACCAGTTCTATATAGTAATTCTTTTACATACATATTATCGCCATGCACATAAGTTTCTACCATAGCGGTAGGATCGTTGCTAAACCCAAAATCAAGGCCTCTGCTTAATAGTTTTGCTTCACTTGGTATATTTTGACAAGTAGTAAAAGAAAATACAAGAGAGCGACTTTGTCCTCTTTCTCCTAAACCATAAACTCGCCAATAATTTTCGTCTGTTGTTTTTAATCTTTCAATTTCAGTTATTAATGTTTGTTCTAAAAAAGGATTATCCTCGTAATTTGTTTGGAAAAAATCAACATCATCTCTAGGCAAAACTTTATCGTATATCCAATGAAACTCCTCACTTGGATTATAATCTATAATAACTCTACCACTTGTTCTAAATAATAATTGATTCCAATCCTCTAAACTCAACTCTGTGCATTCGTTGATAAATAACAAATCTCTTTTTCTACCTCTTACTCTTTGTGGCTCTGCTAATGATATAAACTCTATTCTATTTGTATTGATCAAATATTCGTTATCGCTCCTTCTCCTTAACTCCTCATAATATAAATTATGTTGTCTAAGTATGTCAAAGAAATCTCGCATAACAGTTCCTCTAACTGCTGGAAATGTTTTTCGGCATATAGTAATAGTTTTGTTTTGGTTTAATTCGCAGTATTTAAAAATAATCCAAAGTAATATATTATAGGTTTTGCCTGACCTTGTTCCACCTTGTTCAACAATAATTTTTTTATCTGAGTTGCATAGGTGCTTATATACTACATTAGTCCTTATTTTTGTCCTTGTCATTTTCGATTACTTCTACTTCAAAAAGTTTAGTCCCCTCAATGCCCGTAAATTCTTGTCGCTCAACATAACCTCTTTTTTTGCCTTTTGTTTTTAGATAAAATATTGTTGCACTTGTACTGCCCTCTAATATTTGTTTATGTAGTTGACTTTCTGCCATATCTAAAGCAACTTCTTGTATCTCGTTTACTTGTTTAGCAAACTCTTGATCATCTTTTATCCATTGATAAAATTGAGTTCTGCCTATTTGTGCATTTTTACAAGCAGTTGTAACTACTCCAAATGTTTTTTCTAATGCAATTAATACTGCTTTTTTATTGTGTTCGGTTTGTTCGCTCATTTGATCAAACTTAAAAATTCATTTCTAGTATCTGTATCTTCCTTAAACCTACCTAATAACTTATTAGTGGTTGTCCATGTATTATGCTTTCTAACACCTCTCATCTCCATACACATATGTTTCGCAGTTAAAGATACTGCTACACCTTTAGGCTCTAATGTATCCCACAAAAATTCTGCTACTTGTTGAGTTATCCTTTCTTGATTTTGTAATCTACGAGCATATGTTTCTAATGTCCTTGCTAATTTACTCAACCCAACTATTTTTTTATTTGGTATGTATGCAATAACTCCCTCTCCGAAAAAAGGTGCTATATGATGTTCGCATAAAGAGTGAAAAGGTATATTCTTTTGTACTATCATCTCATCATACCCCTCGCCCTCAAAAGTTGTGCAATTCCATTTAGGCGGATTAAGGAACTCTTTAAAAAATTTAACATACCTTTTAGGTGTTTCTAATAACCCTTCTCTATTTACATCTTCACCAAAATATTGTAATAATCGCCTCACATTATCTTCCACTGTTTCCTCTGTATCTTGTTCTTTAACTTCCCAAGGAAAAACAATCCAAGTTTCGCTCAATGCACCTCTTTTGTCTATCAAACAAGTAAAAGGTTTATTATACGCCTTTGTATATCGTTCTTGTGTTTTACCACTATCAATTAAGTCATCTACTATTACATCAGCATCTTCTATTTTGTTTGTAGGGTTGCCTAATAATCCTGCTACAATAGTACCCCCTCTAGGCACTCCATAAAATTTAGCATTAGGATATTGTTTCTTAATTTGATCGGCGTAATCGTATACTTCTTGCCAAGTAACATACCACATAAGTAAATAATATTAATAAGGTTATTTGTATTAAGTTTAAATGACTTTCTCCGCAAAGTCCTAATAAATGTTTTATTGTTTCCATATTATACACCAGTTTTTTGATTCCATATATCTATATGTAGTCTTGTTGTAAAATTTACATAATTTGCTTTTGCTAACTCAACTACTAATAATTTATTTTGTTCTAATAATTCTTGATTTTCGCCTGCCGGCATTAAATATATTTTTTCATTGTCAATGATAGGTAAATATAAGTAACCTATTTCGTGCCATTCTTTTTCTTTGTTGATCACAAACTTAAAAATGGTATTAAATTTGTTCAATACTTCTATTACTTCAGGTTTAAAAGTCATGCTTTGATCATTACCACTATTCGTTAATTTTGGACTACAATTCCATAAACTTATTTCTTCTAATAAAAAGTCGTTAGGCATAATAGTTCCATTAGTTTCGACTTCAAAAAAAGGATCGGGTGTTATTTCATCTTTTACATAATTTATAAATTCTTCAAGTCCCTTTTGTTGCATAGTAGGTTCTCCGCCAGTTAATATAATATGAGCACCATTTTTAATCGCTTTTATGCACTCATCATCTAATATATCTTCCACTTGTTTACTTTGTGCATTCATCCACACCTCAACTGTATCGCATCTAAATTCTGCTCCATTGTGCAACTCACCATCAAATTGAGTACCCATACCGCCACACATTAAGTTACAACCACCTAACCTTACAAACACACTCGGAATGCCAACTGTTTTGCCCTCTCCTTGAACAGAGTAAAATACTTCACTAATTGCTAACTTTTGGCTCATATATAACTGTACTTGATTTTGTTTCTGCTAATTCTATTTTTACTATTGGCATTTTTGCTTCGTTTTGTATTCTATTAAATAACCAAATTGCCATATTCTCAGCAGAGGTTTCAAAAGGTACGACTAAGAATTCTTCGTTGCATACTGTTAAAACATCTACTAAAGGATCTTTGTCATGCAAAATTAAATAGTGATCATAACTTTTTATTATTGGCTCTACTTTGTTATCTATATCGCTGAATAACATAGTTACACCATCTTTCATTTCGCCAAACTTAAAAGTGCATTTTATATCGTAGGTGTGTCCATGCAACCTACCACACTTCTCTCCTGCTTTTTTATTTCTATGTCCTGCATAAAAATAATATTTCTTTTCTATAAACATTATTGGAACCATTTTTTAAATATTTCTTCGTTACTATTTAGATTAACTTTAGGCACTTCCCAATCGTGTAACATAGCCAGTTTTACTTTTTCTATACATTCGTTAAAATTATTATATAGATACCTTTGATCAAATTGCTCAGGGTAAACTAATCTATTTGGCAATATTGGAACACATCCTAATCTAACTGCCTCTTGTATACCATAACCAAAATTTTCTTGTAGAGCGAAACTTACCACAACCTTACTCATATTTAACAAACCATAATAGTCGCCTTTACTCATGTTTAGTTTTTGAGTGTTTACGAATTCATATTCTGGTAATGCCTTTTGTAAAGCATCAAATAAGTGTGGTTGTTTCTCATCAACATTTCTGCCATTAAAAACTATTATATTTTTTTTCTTTTTGTTGTCGTATTGTGCAAGGTTAATCTCATCCATAGGCAACCCAGTAACTTTTATTTTGTTAGGATCAACAACTCTCTTTTTTAGTAAGTCATCTTTTATAAAATTACTTGCTACATAAATCTCACTCGCAATATCAAAAACTATATCCTCAAAACCTTTATAATATCTTTCCATTTGTCGTACAAAATCTGTATCTGTAAAACTACCAGCATGTAAAACTCCTTTTAATTTAATATTGTAATCGCTAAAAAAGTTAAGATAAGGTATTGCTAATACGCTGATGTTCCAAATATCAGTAGTAAAATAAGTGCTATTTTTTGCTATTTCGCCACTTAGCAGTCCTTTAATAAATGTATTAAATTGATAAAATTGTCTATATATTGTATTATCACTATCCAAAAAACTGCCTTTGCTAATTTTATGATCATTATTTATAGTTTTAGGTTCTAAATAAATATAATTTATATTATTACGATCTAAATATTCTCTTATATCTCTATCTAAGTGAGTTGTATATCTTTGATCTAAATGTTCTAAGGGTGCATAAACTAACATACTATTGCTCCATTTTCGTTATCCTCTAATACTTCTACTTTATCTGCTTTAAACTTTATTAATAATTTTTTTGCTATCATTTCGCAACTTAAACCATTAAAATTTACTATATTTTTTTCTATATCAAACCATTTGTAATTAATATATTCTAATATATCTCTTTTTAATTTTATAATTTCTATATCTCTGTCATCATGAACAACCTCTTTTTCTAACCTAATATAAAATATATGTCTATGAGGATATGCTAAAAAAGATACTTCCTCTATATTACAATTTTCCCAATAATGTAGTCCTTCTACTTGTGTTTGGACGACAACTTTTGTTTGAAATTCTGCCATTTCTTAAAGGTTATACTATCAAAATTATTATTTACCCAATCTATTGTCTTGCAACCAGTCATATTACTTGCTGCTAAAAATAAATTCAATCCTTTCTCTTTGCTAAATTTTTGGTATTTAATGTAAGTTATTAAATTGATCAAACTTGCTATACTATTTGCTCCTTTGTGGTTGTCATGATTACTAAACATTTTAGGAGTTATTTCTAAACTTTCTAAAATACGTTTCATGCGATAACTTAATTTTTCTTTTTTAGTCAATATTTCTGTCCATACATAACCATCTTGTAATCCATAATCAAAACTTAATAATCTGCCATAAGACTGCGCACTCTGTATCCATGTTGAACTATCTACACTAACAATAGGTAGTTTATACATATCGGGATATTTTACATAACCAAGAGCATGAATTTTTGCTTTTGTTTTATTATACACATCTTGAAACCTTTTTCGCATCCATTGTCCTTTAGTTGTTACTCCACCTGCAACACAAATGTCCTTATTTATTTTTACTGCATCTTTTAAATATTTATAATCTTTATCTACCATTGTAAATACGAACATTGGATTAAGTTGTCTTTTTAACATCAATTCGTAATTTTTTTTGCTTTTGTGATCACTACCAATTACATCTAACATTACATATTTCTCAAACTCATTGCCATATTTTTCTAAATAATTACAATAAT
>CEPI01012012.1_pt1 | contig 9745 bp, 11 predicted proteins | sample 530491 | NCBI WGS metagenome assembly CEPI01 (sample SAMEA2620210, study PRJEB7988) | marine metagenome | isolation source: saline water (ENVO:00002010), including | reverse complement strand
CTAAAAAAAGTTGGTGCAGGTAAATGGAGGGTATATCGTGAGGAGGATCAAGAGGTCGCATAGTAGGGATGGGTTGCAGTCCTTGAATAGGATGGATGCAGTCCCTACTTTATTGTTGACTGATACTTGATTGATTCTTACTTTCGTTGATATATCTGTGATTATGTGATCACTCAATCACTTTCGTCTTCTGGTTTATTGATTGTTGATTGATTGATTCGTGACTCAAATTCTTTGAATGATGATTGGCAGTTTGGAGGTTCTGGTGTCTTGTACCCTTTTATCTTTTTCCAATCGATATACATTGCCTGTAAAAACCAACTCTGACTCAAACTCTTCGCACCTTCGTCTAGTAGCTGTATCTGTTTTTTATTAAGGGGTTTCATTCCCTTATATTCTTCTCTCCAGTTCTTATCGTTCATCTATTAGATCCAATAGTCGTCCATGTTCATCGGTCAACCTCATTCTCTTCTTCATAGTTCTGGATCTAAATTGAGCAGTTTTATAAGCATTTTGTAAGTGATGCATCATTTGATAGTGTTTCCAATAACCGAATTGGTCTTGCCACTCAATGTTGACTTTCATAATAAATCCTGTCGTAGTGGCTATTATTCTGACTTAAGTCCTCTATTTCAACAACCTTTCTTTGATTAGTATTCCTAATGTGATTCTGTGATCACTTAATCACTTTCGTTTATTGTTTTATCCAAATTAAGGTCGTTTCCCAGTTCTTTGCGGTGTAGTAAAAGTCATAATTCCTCAAAACTGATACTGAAACCGATGATGGTGCGAGCATATTGAATGTTCTATCCCAAAGTGTAAATCCTTCTTCTTCTGCGATTCTCGACAATATAAAGTCCATTGAGGTCATTCCTCCCTCAGCCCTTCGTGTTGCGTTCATTTTCATTATCACAGGGTGGAATTCTCCTGATTCAATAGGGTTGTGTTTCGTGGGTTTATATTTCTTGATTGCATCCTTCATTCCCTCTGTCCACGCCTCCTCTGTTGGGTCATTCGTCATGGTCATCATCAATGGGTAGAATACTTTGTCCTTCACTCTGGATCTCTTAATTAGTCGATGGTAGTGTCTAAAACTTATTGCCATCATTTGTTCCCATTGACTTTGACTCATGTTTGATAAGTCGTTCTCTTCTTGGGTATAGAGGTCGGGACAATTGAGATATGGAGGATCTGTGATGATTGCATCAAACGACTCTTCCTCGTTCTGGAGTGGTTTCATATCAACTCCATCCTCGTTGTAGAGGTGGAATGTACCGTTAGGGAAGTGTTGGTCTAATACATCTTGTGTTCTGTCTATGTTTCGTGGGTTTAGATCAAATCCGTGACACTCCATGTCCATCCACATCCCTGCCACTAAATTGGTCGCCTTACCCATAAATGGATCTAAAATTCTGGATTTTGGTCTTCTTACGAAATATTCCAATAGAAATAGTGAGTGATCCACGAAACCTGAGTAATTAGGGATCTCTCTTCCTACTACATCTCCTTTTATGACTCTTGTTGTTGAGTGTTTAGATATTTGTCGACAGATCCTAGCTAGATCATGGTCTTCTCTATCAAATCGTTTTATTGATAATGGAACTCCCCACTTTTCCTTTAATTCTGCGACTAGCTGTGACTTCTCTCGATCTGTGTATAGTTCTATCTTTGCGGTGTCTATATGAAATCTTAATTGTTGGTCTGGATCCTGTTTCGCAAGTTCTCCTACTCGTTTTTGAACATCATGTTTCTGTTTAGATAGGTGTATAAGGTCGTTTAAGGACTTCCTTGCATAGTTCGTTCCTCTTAATAGGTTTCGTGCCTCTGGAGTGATTTCAGACACTTGTCTGCGTAGTCGATACATCTTCTCGGATGTACCGATTCGTCTAGCTAGTTCTTTTGTCGTTTCCTCTGATTCTCCCTTTGTATATCTGTTGACTCCTCTCTTGGATCTCTTTCCTAACGACTCCAATATCAATTCTCTTTCTAGGATATGTTCCGATGCACTTATGTAACATAACTCGTTCCTGATTAAGTTTTCGTCAATTTCTATTAGTTTGTCGTTTAAGTCCTTCTCCTTGAATAACTTTATTTCTATTTGTAACCAACCAATTTTCTTCGCAGCTGCTAGTCGATGATGTCCTGCCAGTAATTTGTAATTCTCATCAACTGATATTGGATTTATCTGTCCTATGGATTCATAAGATGCGACTATTTCGTCAACTTTGTTCTCATCAAGTTCCCTCATTCGATTTCCGACCTTGATCTTATCTACTTGGATGAGGGTCATGTTTCTTTATAATTTTCCCTCCTATGATGACTGGTAATTTTGGTGTGGTCTAATTTGTATTAATAATACTTTGTAATTTGTCGTTATTAATAACATCTGTGATTGAGTGATTATTAACATTTTCTAATCACACATTCACACTAATTCTTATAAACAAATGATTAGGGTATTTTCGTCAAACCCCTTGACTTTATTGGGATTATCGACTATAATGGATGCATACAATTGAATAGAACAGACGATCTTTCGTCTCTAAAAAACATTTTAATTGAGGGGACATTCCCAACTCCCTCTGGTTTAGTAATCCTGATCTTCCAAATTGCTATGGGTCACTTGTAGAACTTCTACTGAGTGCATCAACCCACGAATGAAACAGATATAACACTCGGTAGGAGTAATTATCGATAGGGAAAAGTTTAATGACTAAAAAGAAGTCATTTGTAAGTAGTTGGTTCTTTGATTCGTCCTTTATCGCATCAGCCAATAATGAGATCCTTGCGGATCCATTCTGGGTTGATCATCCCAAAATGGGTGTCGTCCCTTTTGAGGATGGAGATATGGGTCGTGCATGTACCAAATACTTCGCAGAGTGTTTAACCAAATATGGGTTTTATAACCTCATGGTTAATGGGTCTCAGTTTATTCCAGTTCAGTTTAAGGATGGAGTAGCTGTTGAAGTTGACGAAACTTATATCAAGGATTTCGTCTGTTATGCGTTGAAGTTGATTCCTGAGGTTGGGGTCAAAATAGTCGATCAGATGTCTGTTCGATATGGTTGGTTCTTCTCTAAGAACAAGATTCTTACCTCTTTGCGTCCTTTGATGGATATGTCTCCTATGACTGATAGTCGTAGTGTTGCATATAGATTTCATCAAAATGGTGTTGTAAAGATCAGAGAAGATGAAATCAAGTTCCATTCGTTTAAGGAATTACCTGAAGGTAGATTCGTCTGGTCTGATCAGGTTCTATGTCGTAACTTCAATCCTGATCTAATCAAGGAATTCAACGAGGAGGAGTTCCTTAAGGATCAGATTGGTAATTCAGGTAATCACTTCCATAAGTGGTGCCAGAATTTATGTCGTGGTCGTTCTGAGGATGATAAGAAGTGGGTTTATAACGAGGAGAAGTTCAAGTCCCTAGCTAGTGGATATGGATATTTACTTCATCGTTATTGGTCTGACTATAAAGTCGTCATTCTGGTGGATGAGAACATCCAAGAGGGTTCGTCTAATGGAAGAACTGGTAAATCAGTTGTCCTAGATGATGGTCTGTCTAATGCGTTGGAGTGTGTAACTATTGATGCGAGTGAAATCTCAAAGAAGGGTAATAGAAACAACTTTGTATTCAACTTTGTTCGTCCTTCTACTCAATACATCTCCTTCGATGATGCATGTGACGACTTCGACTTTCGTGTACTGTTTTCTAAAATTACAGGTTCACTAACTTGTAACGCCAAATATGGTGGAATGATCCAGTTCGATAAAAAGGACAAGCCGAAGATGGGTATATCGTCCAATCATGCGATTCTAGGGGATGGTTCTTCCTTCGTTGATCGTCAACATATCGTTGAGGTTGGGGACTTTTACAGATTCCACAAAATGAATTTAGGTAAAAATCCAAACCAATTTCATGGTGGTTGGTTATTCGATGAGGATTGGGGTTCTCAAAACTGGGAGGAGTTCGATGCCTTCTGTGTTAAGTCCTTGATGTATTACCTCGCCAATGATTTAGTTGGTGGTCGTTCTTCTGAGAATTATCAGTTGAAGAAATTACATCAATCAATTGGTAGTACCGAATTATGTAATGACTTACATGGATTCCTAGAGGAGAATTTAGATCAAAAGGTCTATTCTCACTTCGTTAAGGGTATGTCTGATGTAGAAAAGGATCTTTGTCTAAAAGAGTATCTGGAGGAGAAAGGTCACACTCTATCTGCTCGTAGAATTACGAAATCTCTTTATGAAGTAGCTGCCTACTTTGGGTTCTATATCAATGGTTCTCAAAACATAGGTGCATCTAGTAGAACTCAAGTCCGATTCAATGGTAAGGGTGTTAATTCGTATCACATCTCAAAAAAGATGTTTGACTCTGGTGCATCCAACAAAGTATCTGACTTCGATCCTGTTTCTCGTTTAGAAACTACTAAGGTTGGTGTTTCTTCTGAGGGTTTATTACCTCCTCCTGTTCGTATCAAAGAGGATGTAACTAAGGAGTGGATCAAAGATACATTCAAGGACTATACCTTGTAGTGTTCTAGGGTCTAGGGGAGTTCTCTCCCCTTTCTTATTACTTAAGTGATTGTGTGACTTTATTGTTGACTGATACTTGATTGATAAATCACTCAATCACTTTACTTCTATTATTCAATCGACCTTCTGGTGGTATTTTTTCTACCAGAATTTTTTTAATTATCGATGTATTTGATGGTCGATTTAGGTGCGTTGTAGGTTTGGGTCTCTATGCGTTTTATATACGGGGTCTGTCCTTTTAACGAATACCCCTACTAGCTGTTGATTGATTGTTGACTGATGGTTTATTGATTCTTACTTCTCTGTCAGGTATTTGTCTTTGTCGTCTATGAAGTCCTCTATGAACTTGTCTATTAGGTCTAACTTCCTTCTGATGATGGTCATGTCTTCTTGGATTCGTGCTAGTGCATAATTCTTTCTCTTTGCATCAAGTGACTTCTTACTTGCACTCATCATTTGTTTATATGACTTCATTTTCATGGATGGGTTAATGTACCGTTCTCTCCTAGCTGTAAATGTGTAAAACAGATCGATGAATTGTTCATCTGTTGGATTAGGTCTGGTGGAGTATCACTATCAAAGTGTCTGATCTGTCCATAAGGGTTAATCAATACCTCATATTCATTCATTCCTCTTGAGAACACTAAACTCCTCAACATGGTTCTTCTTTCTTCGTCTTCTATATCTGTTGACTCTTCTATTGAGTAGTTCGCAATATCGACCCCTAAGCACCTTGTGAGGTCGTCTAACAAGTTTGTTTGTTCTTCGTATCGATTCATATTAGTCGTTGGTTTTTTAGTTCTTCATAGAAGTATTTGACCGCATCGTCTCTTACTTCTTGGTCGTTTTTATATGCAGGTTTCTTTGTCACAGGGTCTTTGAACCTAGTTTTTATCTCTGTTATTTGTCTCTGGATCTGATAGTTCATAGCATCTCCCTTACTATCGCCCAATTAGAACTACTAATCTTTCTCTTCAATCTGTCGTGTTCTCTTACATGGTGGAATATTGCCTGACTAAAAGTCATTCCATTCTCCTCCTGAGTGTTCTCAATGATGTCTAGTGCATGTTTATTTCGTTCTGATATAGACAGCCACTTCCTTCTTGGTATTGTTGTTGTCATGTACCGTTCCTCCTATTTGGTTGTTAGTAAACTGGATGAATTTTGATGATCATATATTTCAATAATTTTGTCTGTGTTATACATCTGTTTAGTGCAGTAACTAATCAGACCCTTCCATCCTGTATATCCGTCAAATTCCTTATGATCACTACTCCCAACAATATTTATGGATGATTTACCTGTTCCTACAAATCCACATCTCCTCGTAATGTTGTGTGTTAGTAGCTGTCTTACTACTTCATTTTTACCTTTCTCCTTTACAAGTTCTATTGGGGTCACTTCTCTTCCATATATGTGATTAAGTGATTTTCTTATATTCCTATTTGGTTTGATGAAGGTGTCTTCGTTTATGTGACTTATAAGTGTGTGAACATGAAATCCTCCTATTCTTACCTTCCATTCATCGTTCTCTTCTATCAATTCGTCCTTATGTCTTTCTAGGAAGTGATCCTTACTCAAGTGATAGTTGTTGACTCTTCTGGGGTTGAATAGGTCATCTATTACAGCATTAACCCTTTTGTTGTTTCTTATTACTAGCTGTCGGTCTGATTCATGTTGCACATAAGATCTAGTGATCATGTATTCAGGTACCGTTCCTGAGTCGTTGTATTGGTCTATTATCTTTTCTCGCATCTGGAGTAAATTCTTCTTCCAGTTTCTATCTTCATATATGTCCGTGTAATTGATTCTGTATATACAACCTTCCTTCTTCCGTAACCATTCTCGGTATTTTAATCGTTCATTTTTCTTATTCATTTTTGATACACCAAGTCCAATACTAACTATTTGTTTATTTGAATTAAGGAATGTGACTTCTGTTTTACTGGTAGTCCCTACTCAAGTAATTTCTCATTCGTTTGTATTTATAAGATCTATACTTTGTATCTACGAAATATATACAATCCCTAATAATTCTCCTTTTTCTCATACACTGCTCGCTAAGACACACAGCCCAACCATAAAAAAAAGACCTTTTAATTGATTTCGGTTTGTATATACATATCGTTGATATAACTGACTAAATCGTCCCTTGATTGATTGTTGATTGATACTTGACTGATGGTTTATTGATGTACCGTTGACTGGTTTATTGGTCGTTCCGTAGTTTTTCCGTTCTTGTGTGACTATGTGATTCACACAATCACACTTGTATATACATTCGGTCTTATATGGTCTGGAGGAATTCTTCTTCTTTACATGCTCTTTGAACTGCCGATAGTGAAACTCCTGTAAGTTTTACGATCTTCCTTAATGAATTTCCTTCTCTCCTCAACTTCCATACATTTTCCTTCTTAACTACTTCTAGTTGAGGTCTTCCTCCTAAGTTTCCATTATTCCTTCTTCTATACTCCACCGATTCACGCTGTCTTTCAGCAATTAGGTTTCTTTCTACTTCTGCTAGTCCACTTAATAGTCCGATGACTAAGGGTGCCATCATCTTCATTGCCTTTGTATCGATTAGTCCATCAAGTGTTTTTACATAAATTCCTCTTGATTGGAGGTCTTGCATTATTTGGATAGTTTCACTCATTGTCCTAGCTGCACGATCCAATCTCACAAAACAGATCGTATCTTCTGGTTCAAGTACCGATAATGCTGCCTGTAATTGTGGTCTTTCTGATGCAGGTTTTCTACTACTGATTCTTTCAGAGAATACCTTTTTACATCCATGTTCTTGTAACTTCTGGATCTGATCCTCTAAACCTAATACTTGTTGTGTGGTTGATGTTCTTGCGTAGCCGTAAGTTCTGGACATCGTTGGTGTGTTCTTTACTCTGGTGTAAACATACAATAACAGAAACATAGTTTTGGAACAACCTTTTTGTCTAAATTCATTAGTTTTGTGATGTATTCCTAACCCCTGCGTTTTGATACACCCTTTATTGGTGGTTTATTGATTGTTGACTGATACTTGATTGATTAGTTTTCTAGTTCTAATTCGACCCATCCATCGATATAAGATTCCATCCATACATCTAATATTTCCTCTGGAGTAGTAAATTCTTCGTTTAGTGCCATTATTCCAAATACTTCATACATGATTCTTGTTATTTGTTCTGGTAGTGCCTCATATCCTTGTAATGCATCACTATCGAGTATTGATTCTTGGATCATCAACATGGATTTGATGACTAATTCTCCTTGATTCGCCAATCGTCCATGTTTCTTGATTAATTGTTCTGGACTCTTGGGAATTTCCAGTTTCTTTCGTGGTGTTGTTGGTTTTTTACCTATTTTTAATAGTTTGAATGGGTTAAGTATCATTCTCATAGCTAGATTTGTTTGAATTTTAGTCGTAAATTTCGTGTTTGACTCCTCTAACCCATACTTCCTTCAATTTTCTCCATTTTCCTCCTCTAAAAACTTCTCCTTTCTCATTTCTAGGTTCATTTTCCATAAATCCTTTTGGTTTTGATGGATTTTTGTGTTCATAGCATCTCTTTATCGCCTCCTTTATGGTTTTTTCCTTGTTTTTCTGTCTTTGGTCTTGATAAGAATGAGTAATAGAATGATTCTGGAGAACTTGAACCGACTTATCTGTCGATTCGTTGTGTACCGTTTGTGTATTTCGACCTGTCCTTTGTGTGTTTGATATAGTTCTGGGTAATTGTTGACGCAACTCCTCCTCTGTTTTGGGTATTGCATACCAGTAATCCCTTCTGTATTTGTGTTTCCATCGTTGTTGTCTTCTTAATAGGTTTGCATCCGATAGTTCTTGTAATGCCCTATGTACCGTTCTAGTTGATACTTCTACTCTAAATTCCCTAGCTAGTTGATCTTTTAATTGGTCTGCAGGTAATCGTGTCCATGCAGTCCCTTTCTTATCAATTTGTCCTCCTTTTCCTTTGGATGCGACATTGATCCATCCTCTAACTACTCCCAAACATAAAGATGCTAGGGGTGTGACTGATAATTGTTTTTGTCCCATAAAAGGTAGTTCACCTCAATGAAGTGTGATTGTGTGATTGACCTCTACCTAGAAATTCCTTACAATGGGGTAGTTCGATTCTCCATCAGGAGTTTCTAGGAAGACCTTAAGGATTGCAGTCCTTGAGGTCTTTCGTCATTTTGGTTATATGACGATTTTGGTGTTATTAGTTTTCTATCGTATCTGAGTGAATAATCAATAGCCCCATCGGTCAAGTGTCTTCAGGTTTTGATATTATTTTTGTCTTCGTGTGTGTTTATGGGTCAAGCATCTAACAAGCATTAGTCCAGTTTGATCATGTTTCTTGTCATTATTTCCTCGATTCATTGTGTTTTTATCTGTCCAGTTTCGTTAGTCACGCAATCACTTTACTCTTGACTCTTCTCATATCCCTTGTCTCAACTAACAATTGTTAGTTCTGGAGTGTTTTATATCACTTTACTCTTGATTGTTTATTGACTATTGACTCTTGGTTGACTGGTGGTAAATTCTGTCTGTGAGAGAATTTGAACTAATTTTCTCCCATGTAATATTTCTTTAATTGTTTATGTCTCTTCCTCCTTATGAACCCGATGGTTCACTCCCTGCATTACCAGCCGAGGAAGTAACTGCGAAAGTATTAGTTGATAGATATGAGGTCTCAAAACAAACTCTTTATACTCGTCTCTCTGCGATAGGTGTGACGGGTACCAAAAGAGGTAAACAAGTATTCTTCAATCAATCTGAGGTCTATCAACTTGATGCAGCCCATTACTTCTTATCCAAAGGTTATGGTCTAAAAGATCTAAAAAGTGCATCTGTTTCGTTTGATAGTGATTCAACTGAAACTGGTTCTGGATCTCCTACTCCTATCAATTCCGATGTCACAGAATTGGTTATTGCACCTCAACAAGAAAGAGTAGTCATGGCGTTGACTGCATCTATTAGAGAAGCACTCCAGTCCACAACTCCTCCTCCTCCTCGTGATCCTTTACTTGCATATCGTCAATTACAAGAAGCATTTGAGCAGAAATACCAACTTACTTCTCAATCCCTTCGTGAGATATTAGGGGTCGCACAATCTACCGTTAATTCTTGGTCTAGTACCGTTTCTCGTAATGGTTATATTCTAAAAAAAGTTGGTGCAGGTAAATGGAGGGTATATCGTGAGGAGGA
>CEPI01010637.1_pt1 | contig 10049 bp, 12 predicted proteins | sample 530491 | NCBI WGS metagenome assembly CEPI01 (sample SAMEA2620210, study PRJEB7988) | marine metagenome | isolation source: saline water (ENVO:00002010), including | reverse complement strand
CCATGCAACAACGATCTCAGAAACAGTGAGCGCGAACGTGAGTATATGCGATTCACTGAACGCGGTGATACTCTATGCAGTCTTCCAGAGCCAGGGCTAATCACTGACAATGATCACAGGTTCTACATGAAACACACAAACTCAAAGGTCATTGACTTCGTTCAACATGTCAAATTCTAACATATTCAAATCAATCAGCACTGCCTCTGTAACTGCAGAAAACTGCCACAGTTGGCTGCAAGATGCTAGTTCTCGCGGTGTAAACCGCAGATACTACAGCGGTATGAATCAGAATATACGAGATCAAGCTCAAAGAGAACTTGATACATACCCTGTAGATAACCCACTCAATGCAGAAGATACGCGTATTCTGTTCAAAATACTACGCAAAGAGTATCGAGATTGTGGTCGTAAACGTGGTGCAATCCTACGCTACATCAAAGCTTATCGTGAACTTAAGCCAGATCCAATCGGTCAGCGGCTTTACAACCAACTAGATAATCATGAAACCTAAACTAAATGCAGTAATCATCGGTGCGGGTGGTGTCACAAGCTACATGTTACCAGCTTTGCGTAACAGCTTTGACCTTCACGCAACCATCGTTGACGGCGATGTTCTTGAAAAGAACAATCTCGACCGTCAACTATTCCGTAACAACATGGTAGGGCAGCACAAATGTGTTGCTCTAATGAAGCAATACAACTTCAAAAAGTCTGAAGGTCAGGCAATCAGGTCATACTTTGACCTAGGTATGCTAGACACAGAATACAAGTATTGGTTCTCACAAGCAGACGTTATCATCTGTGCAGTTGACAATCACCCTGCTCGCAAAGCAGCTATTGACGCAGCTAAGATGCTCAACACAAACATCGTTGTGTGTGCCAACGAGTATCATACAAGCCAAGCGTTCTACTATGATCCACATCTGGCAAATCAACTTGACTTGCCAATGCTAGATCCACTTGTTCGCTATCCTGAAATTGCTACAGATACTTCAGGCAGCCCAATCAGCTGCCAAGGCATAGCACTTGAATCAGAACCACAACTTGCAATCGCTAATCAAGTTGCCGCATCTTTTGGCAACTACTTACTATGGCAGTGGTTCGGTGTATCTCGTGGTAAAATTGCAAACTCAGACAATACTATAATATATATGCCTATTGAGTTTCAATCTACCTTTTCTAGAATGCAAACCATAACTATCCAAGATGTCGAAGAACTCAGCAAAAAAGCCAGCTAAAGTCTATTACGACAACGGTATATACGAACCAGTTGTAACGCCTTTGTTTACAACGTTTCGTAAAGTATCTGAAATCGTTTCAGCTGAAAGCCTCACACCCACATGGAATGGTAAAAAGATACCACTTCACATGTGGAAAGAGATCCTTGCTTTCATGAAGCAAAGCTATGACGAACTCAAGTCAGAGACTCTGGTGTATCTCTTCTATGACGAAGCTGCACCACAGCCCTGGCTATACTGGGTTCCACCACAAGAGACTGCTGGCATGACTGTCAAGTCGTCTCCTGATCACCCTGACTACATCAAACAACGTGCTGCATACCCAGACACTATGTTTGGCACAGTGCACCATCACTGTTCTAGTTCAGCGTTTCAATCTGGCACAGACGAAGCAGACGAAGTAAATCGTGAGGGTCTACACTTCACCGTTGGTAAACTTAACAACGATGAAAAGGTTGACGTTCACTTTCGTATCACTCTAGGTGGTTCACATGCTGAACTTGATGCTCATACTTACATTGAAATGGATGAGTCGCCGTTCAAGAAAACATGTCGTGTTCCCAAAAAGATACAAGACCAGGCTCGTAACGAGCTGCACAAAATGGACGTGTGCACTCTGCCCAATGTAAAGCAATACAAGTTTGATGTTGAAATGCAGAATGTCAGTAAAAGAACTTACTCAGTTACAACGCCGTCATACGCTGGTAATCAACAAACGTTGGGTTGGGACTACGGTGGCTATCACACTCCTTCGTATTCTAGCAAAAAAAACGCCATCGAAGACGATCTCATTTTAGATGACACACAAACTCTAGCTGAGTGTTTCGTCGAAGCCGTGCTTACAGATTGGCAGTATGAAGAAATACTTCAAACATACTACCAATACAACCAACAAAGTGCTAAAGTTTCAGAGCTTATGCACTCACAAATAGATGAAGAAGATGTTAGAGTTGATTTAATATGTATGTTTGATGATGAAGATTTTCACAAAACTCCAGAATATAAAGAAGTTACTGAATCAGTTAAGATGTTTCTTCAAGAACAAAGCAACTTGGGTGTTGCATTTACAGAAAAGGAACTTATCAATGGACTCCAAACCATTTCATATGAAAACGGAACGGGAGTTCAACAAGTGGATAAGGAGGATGTTTTATGAACAATCTAATCATAAAGTGTGCGCTCAGCGTATCGAAACTACTACGGGGAATGGAGTTCCTGATATCATGGTCATCTTACCATTCGGAATCTACCTTATTGAGAGCAAGTTTGAGACTACAAAAATACGCTCTGAGCAAGCAGCGTTCCATATCAGAACGAACGCGATTGCGCAAGATGATGTCCCGCGTTGTATCACACTCTCAGCATACCCAAAAACTAAGAGACTAGTAGCCACTACTTACAATCCAAGTTCTATTACTGAAGATGGTATTGTTCCTGCTACTGAGGTAACTTATGCTCTTGACTCAGCAGGATTTAAACAGTTTTATTCAACACTTTCCGACAAGCCACATGGTGGCATACGTCCGATACTAAGTGACTCTGCACGACTTAGAGAAGCGACTTGTGCAGACTAGGCGAAGGCAAGAGGTCCACCCGATATGACGAGGTCCACCCACGCATCCATCCTAGATAACTGATTAGCATCAAACGTTGCTAATCAGCCAATTTACAATGCCAGATCCATCCGAGCTAGAAGCACTATTAAATTTAGTAGACGTTAAGACTACTGAAATTATGAAAGGTGATCCATACCAGGAACACAGAGATATTGCTCGGTGGGCACGCAACAAAGGACTCATTAGAGATCTTACTGACGACGAAATACAAACCCGTATGAATAATAAAACTTACAAAAAAGTAAATAAAATTATTCATGCAAACATCCGTAAACAAAAAGCACAACAATGATATCTCTAATGCAGATTATAGCTGCCATTATTCTTATTGAGAGTGGTGGTGATAATTATGCTGTAGGAGATAGTGGCAAATCATATGGATGTTTACAACTAACTGAAGCATATGTTGCAGATGCAGCAGAGTTCGCCAACATCGACTGGGTTCACAAAGATGCTTTTGATAGGGATAAAAGTATAGATATTTTTCTTGCGTATATGTCTAGATATGCAACTCCTAAAAGATTAGGAAGACCCGTTACATCTCAAGACATCGTAAGAATCCACAACGGTGGACCAAACGGATACAAAAAACAATCAACAAAAAAATACTGGCTAAAAATAAAACCACTATTGCATGCAAACAGAACTGAATGTAATTACCTCTGATGTATTATGGCGACCTCCAGTTATACTACCACAGTTTGAAAACATAGTAGCTATTGATCTAGAAACTTATGATCCATACCTAAAACAAACTGGACCATCATACAAACGAGGTGCTGGTAAAGTAACTGGGATTGCTATTGCAGATAGCCATCAACAGGTATACTTACCCTTTGATCACTTGAATGGGGACAACTTGGATAAAGGCATAGTTGTTTCTTTCGTTAAGGACCTAGTTAGAAACAGTAAAGAAATACTGTTCGCTAACGCTGCATACGATCTCGGCTGGCTTGAGTCTCTAGGCATCAGAGTCTCTTGTCCAGTCCGAGACGTTCAGATTGCTGAAGCATTGATAGATGAAGAACAGTTTTCATATAGCCTTAACAACCTATCTAAGAAATACTTAAACAAAACTAAGTTTGAAGATAAACTCAATGAAGCTGCTAAAGCCTACGGCTACAATCCCAAAGGTGATATGTGGAAACTACCAGCTAGATATGTAGGTGAGTATGCTGAGATAGATGCTCGTAATACCTGGGATGTATACCAACATCAAATACCAATACTCAAAGAACAAGAGCTATGGAATGTCTGGGAGCTAGAGTGTAAGCTTACACCTATTTTACTACAGATGACACTCAAAGGTGTCCCTGTAGATATAGATAGAGCTGACCAACTAAATACTAAACTGCTCAAACAAGAAACCAAGCTCAAAGAAAAGTTTGGCACACTGGACATTTGGTCACCCAACCAACTAGGAGAGTATATTACTCAACTAGGTCTTGTAGTTCCCAAAACAGAAAAAGGCAACTACTCTGTATCTAAAACATTTTTAGAACATTGTGAACATGAAACAGTAAAAGAGATATACCAAGCCCGTTGTATCAATCGGCTGCGTAAAGTATTCATTGAAGACATTATACTTAGAGGTAACTACAAAGGTCGCATTCATGCTGACTTTAGACAGACTGCATCTGACCAGGGCGGCACACGCTCTGGTCGACTATCTTCTAGTAACCCTAATCTGCAGCAAGTTCCTAAACGTAGTGAGATAGGTAAAGCAATCAGAACATTATACGTAGCAGAGCCAGATACACTCTGGTGCAAAGCAGACTACAGCTCTCAAGAACCAAGACTTCAAGTGCACTATGCACTGCTTGGTCAGTTTGGCAAACCGCTGCCCAAAGCAGAACAAGCTAGAGATGCTTTTGCTAATGGAGAAAAACTATATACGTTCTTTGAACGTGCAACAGGGCTACCATACGATACCTGTAAGATGTTATGTTTGGGTATTAGTTATGGTATGGGAAACAAAAAGATGGCAGAAACACTAGGCATATCGGAAGAGATGTGTAGTTCAACTATGAGTAAGTTCAATGCTGAAGCTCCATTCTTAAAAATACTATTTGATAACGTTATGAACAAAGCCAGTCATCAAGGATACATAAAAACCATACTTGGTAGAAGAGCTCGTTTTGATTTCTGGATATCTGACTTTGGAGATAAACCAATCAAAACCAAACGTATAGCTCAAGGCAGATTTAAAACAAACAGAGTATTCCGTGCATTTACCAGCAAGGGACTGAACAGACTAATACAAGGCTCTGCGGCTGACCAAGCAAAGAAAGCAATGGTCGATGCACACGAAGCTGGCTTTGATCTTAGGCTGCCAGTTCATGATGAAATTAACTGCATGGTTAAAAATAAACAAGAAAGTCTTGACTTAAAATTAATCATGGAGAATGCTATTCCTCTTAAAGTGCCCGTTGTTGCTGATATAGATTTGGGAGCAACGTGGTGTTAGAACTATGGATATACTAAAAACAGCACTAAAAATAACAAGCAATGACAGACATGAAGACTATGGAGATTGTAGTATTGAGTTTCGTAAGACTGCTAGAATGTGGTCTGAGATATTCGAAACAAAAGTAACACCTACACAAGTAGTCCTTGCCATGATTGCTCTTAAGTCTATTAGACAACTAAACAAAAACAAAAGAGATAACTGGGTTGATATTGCAGGATATGCACGACTTGGTGATCTCGTAAACAAACAATAACAATGACCGATCCCTTATTAGAAGAATCAGATATTATACCAGTAGCTGAGGTTGAAGGCGTATCTACAGAAAATGTAGAAACAAGCGACTTACAAGAAATCACAGCCCTCAGTGAGTCACTCAAAGAAGCTGACAATGACATTGCTGCTAAAGAAGCAGAACTAAGTCAGCTCAAAGCAATACGCAAACAAATCTCTGAAGAGTTGATTCCTGATCTTATGAACAAGAATGGACTCAAGCTAATACAACTAGACACTGGAGCTAAGATACAAATCAACGAGTTTGTTGATGCTCGTATCAAAGATCCTGGTGTAGCATTTGATTGGCTTAGAGAAACAAACAATGATTCGATTATCAAAAATCAAATCACTATATCTTTGGATAGAGGTGATGATGGTGTAGCTGAAGAACTCACTACCAAACTCAAGGAAGAGTATGGTATTGATGCAGATCGTAAGATTGCCATACATCATGCAACTCTCAAATCTTTCTGTCGCGATGCTTTGGAAGACCCAGAGCTGGCAGAATCCTTACCTCGTGAAGCCTTTGGTATCTACCAAGGTCAGCGAGCGAAACTAACCTAAACATAGAAAGAAGTAATATAGAATCATGGCATTCGATATAACAACAGTCGCAGGACAAGGCACAGAGAACCTAGACTCAGGTTCATCCTTGCCCTTCATTCGTATCCTACAGGACTTGAGCCCCCAGCTCAAGAAACAAAAAGATGAATACATTGAGGGGGCTGAGTCAGGCGATCTCTTCTTTGCTAAAACGCAAAGTGTATTAGAGCAACCTGTAGAGATAGTTCCATGCTATACAAAGTCCATCTATACAGAATGGATTCCACGCTCAAAAGGCGGTGGCTTTGTTGGCAACCATCCACTAACCGTAGTCAGCAACCCTGCCTACGAGAAAGGACGGGAACGTCAATACGACGAATGGCTAGGTGACAACGAACTTAAGTTCACAACTTATTGGTTCGTGCTGATGAAAGTAAATGACTCTTGGGAACAAGCAGTTATTCCTTTCACATCATCACAGCTTCGCGTATCACGCAAGCTCACACAAGACATCAATCGTTTCAGATACGACGACGCAAGCATTGCTCCACCATTGTTTGCACAAAGTTGGAAACTGAAATCTGTCTTAGAAACTAGCAAGAATGGAGATGATTACTACAACTTTGATTTCGTAGAACCCAAGGTTCTTGACTTCGAAGATGATGAATCAATCCTCTCGCTAGCATCTGATACATACAAGACTGCATCAGATACACCTCTTCTACAAACAGAAGAGAAACCACAGCTAGTAGACTCGGCAGCAATGCCTTACTAAAATAGGTTGCCCCCATCCCCTTATGAGTTTCGGGGGATGGGGGCTTTTATTTTTATATGATTCCTATAGCAGATCTGTCTTTTAAATTTCACGAACTATTCGTGTCCAACCCTAACGTGTATGGTCAAACATCACTTACGGGTAAGACGCGGAATCGTGACGGTAAAGCAGATTCAAAATCATTTCTTGTCAAAGAAGCCATAGATCCAACAGTGTGGGAATCACACCTCAAAGGTGAACGCATCATTGGCTGCACTCCACTTATCAACGAAGACCAAGTTCGTTGGGGTGCACTAGACGTAGACGTATACCAAGATTCAAAAACCCTGGAAGGTATCATACAACAGGTAAAAGAAAACAAACTACCCTTTGTTGTATGCCGTTCTAAATCAGGTGGCGCACATGTATACTTGTTCTTCTCTGAAGAAGTATCTGCATACAACGTTATCGACAAACTAAAATCTTTCTCTGCTTTCTTTGGTCAGGGTGCTTGTGAGATATATCCCAAGCAACCAAAGATAGGTGATCGTAAAGACAACAGCAAGTATGGCAACTGGATAAACATGCCATACTCTGGAAACCCTACATTACAGTATGGCTTTGATAAAGACGGCAAAGCACTCAATCCTGAAGAATTTATTAACTACGCTCTAACACAGCAGCTAACTAAAGAACAGTTTGAAGAACTGAATGTTCCAGCTTCAGGCGAAGATATACTACCTGAAGGTCCTCCGTGTCTTAACTACATCTTTCAAAAACGTGCGCAACACAGCGAGTCTCGTAATGTAACACTTTCCAATGTCGCTGTATATCTAAAGAAAGCACATCCTACTGATTGGAAGCATCAACTTATGCAGTTCAATCGTAAGTTCTCAGAACCACTAGAGGACAGAGAAGTAGAAGCCATCATTAACTCTTATGGCAAAAAAGACTACAAGTATCAATGCTCCAGCCAACCGCTATGCAAATACTGTGACGCTAGTCTTTGTGGTCAACGAAAGTATGGTATTGGTGGTGAAGAGTTCCTGCCTAACAACCGATCACTTATACAACTTAAGAGTGATCCACCCCTGTGGTTCTTAACTTTAGATGATGCAGAGTTGCAACTTACCACCGAACAGTTCGACAACTTTAACCAGTTTAACCAAAAGGTTATGGAGAAACTGTTGTTTAAGTATCCACCTATCAAACAAGAAGACTGGGTCAAACAACAAAACTTACTGCTAAAGAACTGCACACAAATTGAAATACCATTTGAGATGACTCCTCTTGGTCAGCTAGTGGAGTATGTGTCGATGTTTTGTGCAAACGCTAGTGAAGATACTGACAGAATCAAAAGTGGTCCCGTCAAAAGAGGTCAGTTCTATTTGTTTAGAATGATTGACCTCAAAGATTATCTCAATCAACAACGCTTCAAAGAACTGCCTGACAACAAAATACTCTCTGCTATCAAGCAAGTATTAAAAGCAGATGCAGTTACGCATTCAATCAAATCACCTAAATTAAACGTAAGATGCTGGCGCATACACAAAGACAACTTGCGTATAGATCCAAGCACACCGTTCCCAGACTTTAACACTAATGAGCCATACTAAAATATTTGTTGCCAGTGCAGGAACTGGTAAAACTACAACACTAATGAATCTGTTGTCTACCTGCCTAGAAGAGACTGCTCCAGGTAACATTGCATTTACAACATTTACAAAAGCAGGTGCACAAGAAGCTATAGACAGAGCACTAGTTAAAAATCCAAAGTGTAGTATAAGAGATCTTGAAGGATTTAGCACACTACATGCACTGTGCTATAGACGTATACCAAGAAAACAAATGCTCACTAGAGCCGACTATCAAGAGTTTGGTGAACTTATAGATGTTCCAATGACTGGTAACATTCGCACTAGTGGCGATGGCTTTGTATTTAACTCATCACTAGGCAATCAACTACTATACCTTGACAGCCTAATGCGCAACTTATGCACAAACGCAGAGTCTGTAATAAAGTATCAATTAAACTCTCGTGTAAATATAAAGACCTTACAAGAGTTTCACGACAACTACAAAACTTACAGAAGCAAAATAAGTAAATACGATTTTACAGATCAACTAGAAGTCTTTGTTGCAGAAGATGCAACGTTTGACTTTGATTATGTTTTTGTAGACGAAGCTCAAGACTTATCTCCCTTACAATGGAAAGCCATTGATGTTATTACAAAAAATGCAACAACAATATATGTAGCAGGAGATGACAAACAAAGCATTTACAAATTTGCAGGTGGTGACCCACAATCACTAATTAACATGGACGGAGAGCGCACAGTCCTCGATACATCTTACCGACTACCAAAACCAGTTCTTGAGTATTCAGAAAAGATTGCAGAACAAATATCACAAAAACAAGAATACTCTATTTCTAGTGCTGTGCCCGAAGGCAAAGTAGAACAGTTACATAGTATAATTGACTTAGACACAAGCCAAGGAACTTGGTTCTTTCTATGTCGTAACAAAATATATATGTCATACTTTGAAGATGCACTAATAAAAAAGAAATCTTTGTTTGTATCCGCTAGTGGTGACTCATGGTTTAATCAAAAACAAGTAGATTATATTATACTGTGGGAGAAACTACGCAGAGGCTATAAATTTAAAGCTGCAACAATAAAAGAACTATATAAGGAGTTTTTACCTACTGGGCGTGTTGTAAAACGAGGCTTTAAGAAACTTATGGACGCTATGCCTGATGAAGAACTTTTTGACAAAGATCAACTAGTAGATGACTTCGGTCTTCAAACTACAGCTAAGTGGAATCTAATATTTAAATTACCAGATATTACAAAAGAACTGTTGCTTAAAGCAGAAGAAGACGGTAAATTAGAAAATTGTTGTGATATAGAAATAAATACTATACACGGCACTAAAGGTAGAGAAGCAGATAACGTAGTTGTCTTGCCCGATGTAACAGACATCACTTACAAAGCTATGCTTGATGATCCTGATAATGAGCATCGTGTGTTCTATGTTGCAACTACTCGTGCAAGACAAAACTTATATATACACACACCAATAACAAATAGATTCTACAAACTACCACAAGTATGATATACAAAACAAAACCATTTAAGCATCAAGAAGAT
>CEPI01076584.1_pt1 | contig 10115 bp, 5 predicted proteins | sample 530491 | NCBI WGS metagenome assembly CEPI01 (sample SAMEA2620210, study PRJEB7988) | marine metagenome | isolation source: saline water (ENVO:00002010), including | reverse complement strand
TGGTCGTTCTTCAGGTGGTCGCGGTGGCGGCGGCGGAGGCAGCTATGGGTGATGGCAAATTTAACGGAGTTTCTAATTATTAAACATGAGTTATTTAGATTCAAAAGAAAAAGTACTTGATTTACAACTTACCCCATATGGTAAATTTTTATTATCGATTGGCAAGCTAAAACCCGTTTATTACGCTTATTTTGATGATGATATTATATACAACAGCGCCAAAGCTGAAATAGTTAATGAGGGTCAAAGTTTAATAGAACCAAGAATACAAGAAGAAACACCTAGATTTTCTGCACAAACAACTGTAGATGGCATAGAAACTGATTTTGTTGTAAGAAAAGAAACCTTTGAAACAATCGAGGCCCTCGCGGACATTTATCCGACGATAGATAATTTGTCAGAGGAGGAAACCCTTAAATTTTTTAAAAGAATACCCGAGCCTGCAATAAAAACATTAAGAGATCAGTCTATAGGGAGATATAAAAACTCTAGTGGTTACGCACCAGCGTGGAACGCATCTTTTCTTAAATCGCGTTTATCCTCATCATCTGATTTTTTAGAAATCTCTGGTTCAAAAGGTAAATCTTTTTACAATATACCTCAACTAAATGTTGATATTAGATATACAAATCAAAGAAACTCCAGTGCTTTTAACTCAAAGTTTATCCCAGAAGTTTTTGTTGATGAATACGATCCTGATGAGTTAGGCTTTATGGCAAAAAAACTTGGATTAAAAGATGAAATTTCATTTTTACGATTTAAGAATGGCTCCTCAATTTTTACAGTAAAAGATTTTGTAGCTATTCGCCTAGAGGAGTCAAATACAAATTTTGAAAAGCAAAACTTTGAAGTTGAATTTTATGAAGTTTATGAAGATTCAAAAGGCGAAGAGCAATTACTTAAAAGAAAATTCTATAAAGATTACAGCCAGTTTGCAGAAGATTCAATAAATAGCTCTATTGGTGCCGACAAAATGTCAGTTGAAAATGATTTCAATTTATTTTTTGATGGGGACATTGATCCAGAAGTAATGTGCCCATTGATAGTAAAAGACAAAACAAAACAATTTTATAATAAAAAAATATTTAATTGTGAAGATTTAATTGAAAAACAAATTGCTGATAATATATACACAGATGTTGATGATACAGGAGATGTTTGCGACTAATGCTTTCTATACCAAGTTTATCTCAAGAGTTGTTACCTAACGTTTATATAAAAAGATTATCTTTAGAAACAACATATGCTACTAAAATCACTCCACCAAAGAACGACGGCTATACAGTTCCACAATACGCTCTAGAAAAACAAATGGTCCCAGCCGGCAGTCTAGTTGCTAACTTAACCTTGGCAATAAAATTTTCCAGAGGTGACGGTGATTATAAGTCCGATCTAATAAAATTATTAGAATCTGAATATATGCAAAACTATAACATATACATTCACCAATTAGGTAAAAAATCTCAATTTGATTATCTTGACTCAACAAACCCGGTAATATATGATTCACAAGGCCAGCTTTCAAATTTAGCCAAAGGTGTTTTAATAAATGAGAGTCCGTTTGCCGAAAGCGTCGGAACCCAAACAAAAGTTATAAATTTCAAAAATTTATATTATGGTTCTCTATACCCTGGTTCAAACCCAGATGGCGGCTCAATATATATTGAACAGGGGTCAAGTGCGCTTGGTCAGGATGATACATTCGAGAATCTTCCGGTACAAATATTAAGTGACGGCACCAGATTAGTTGAAATAGTAGCAAACATTAAGTTTGAAAACATAACTAAAAATCAAGACTTTTTGGGATATGCAATAGTTTCTTCTGTTTCAAACCCAGATCTAGATGATAATATTTATGTTTCTGCTGTGACAAGAGACATTGCAATATTAGATGGTAAATTTCAAGATAAAGGTTTAATTTTTACGATTGCCCAATATCCAGCAAATGAGCCGAATGTCGACAAACTTTTAAAGTATGGCAACCCTGGAGATATTTGGGCTGGTCCAGTCCATTATCATCAGCCCACTGACTCTTTTATGGCCGGCGCAGCCCATGTAAGCAGTAAGCCTCATCCTAAATTAGATTATGCAATTGTCAGAAATACAAGATTTGTTGACAATAGAGTTTTTGATAAAATTCAAAAAGTTTTATACAACGCATCAAAAGATTTTAGTTTTTTAGATGGTGGACAGTCACCATTCTACGGTGCTTTTGATCCATCCAATTGGCTCGATTATAAAAAGGTAGCTTATATAAGTGATATATCACTAACTCAAGATAGGCTGGGAAATGTTGAAGGGTACTTCGCTATAGATAAAGAAGAAATTATAGCCGACAAATGTTTTTTTAGGACTTTTTTTGCAAGTGTTGCACAACTACAAGGACAAGAAGCATATTACGGTGATTTAAATACACAACAAATATTAAATTCTGCAAAACTTTTAAGGTGTGCAATTAAAAATGGTAATGAGGTTTTAGCGGTGATGGATGACGATAATTCTTCTACTCCGCAAATTTTTGAATACGGCCCAAATTCTTCTTATACTAGTTCTCAAACAAAATCGTTTACAGTTGAAAAAATTAACATGTTCTCACCCGGACTTTACGAAAATGAGCAAGTCTTTGGCGATTTCGGTACCCTTGTTCCCAGGAATCCATTTGATACTAGAGAAGTTTTTGTTTTTAAACATAAAATAGGTAATCAAAATAGAACTGGTCCTATAACCACCACTCAAAACTATTCACTGGAGGTTGAATATAGTGATCCAACTATTGATTTTGTTAAAATGATGAGAAATGGTGTTACCACTGCTTTAACAGATGTCAAAAAAGTAATAAAATTTGTTGAATTTCATGCTGCACCGTTGATTAATAATCTTATCGGTGGGAATTTAAAATCAGGTTTCGACCCCATTACCGGTCAAATACACCCATCTGTAATAACTATGATGGTGGACTCGGGATTCACTGAATTTACTGATATCCCCCTGGCCGGCGCACAACAGATTAATCTAAATGCTGATATTGGTATATTACTTTTAACATCATTGATGCCTGATAATCTTATGTATAGTTACATATATGCATTTTTATATTCAAATAAGTTAAAAGACAAACTATCAGCGATTGATTTCGCGAAATACTTTATCAATCTTGGAAATATTTATACAATCACAAATGAAAAGTTAATCCAGTTAGAATCTTTGCTTAGATATATACAGTATACTCTTAATTTGGCTTTAGAGCCAGTTGGCGCAAAAGCTCTAAAAGTAAGCCGCGGATCTGGATACATTGATAGCATAAGCCAGGGCAACGTTAAAAAGACATCTAAACAAAAAACAATTAAAACTGAATCAAGCAAACAATCAACAATAACAACATCTGATCACGGCTATGATTTTACAGGGATTATCGACAGTGATGCGTTTCAACAAGGAAAGGCATCAAACACATCTTTTGGTAATTTTTTCTTTAATGGATCTTCTTACCCAGAGGCTGCTGGTAGAAACAAAGAGGCGTTTCTTGACATATTTTTAGCTGATTATGAACTCGCTAGTTTATATAACTATTTCGAGTTAACCAAGAACTCTTCTACGCCTGAAAATTTTACTTTTTCGATTAAAGGCACGACTAAAGATTTTAACGCGCTTGATATGCTATACTCATATTTGCATACTCCGTGTTTGGATAGCTTGCTTAAGCGTGCTCTAATTTCGACTGTTGTATTACCCCAAAGCGTTTTTGTAGGCAAAAAAAATGTTAGCCCACAAATAATATTTACATCTATTGCAAAAATCAAAAGGGATATATTAGAAAACAACAGAATTTTTATTAATCAAGCGCCAAACCAGTTTGGAGGAAACGCTGTCGCCATATCTTTAGCAGAAGATCTTATTACACTGCACGCAAGACAGGGCACTACTTTTCCTGAAATAACTCAAGGTGAATTTTTTAAAATACAAAACCAACAGGAGGCCCTTTCACCTAATGATAATGATATTGGCGAAGCAGAGGGAGAAAATTTAGATAATTTTATTCCAGGTTATAAATTTAATTATAATTTTAAACAAGTTGAAATAAAAAGAAATAATCTAATGAATTCTCTTTTCAGCAAACAAGCACTGAATAAATTTACAAATAATTTTAGGCTTAATTATAATAAACAAATAGAAAACTTGGAAATAACTGACCAGCAGAAAGTAAACATAGAACTCGGTAAAGAATCGCTTGAGAGTTTATCTTTGGTCGTAAAGGATGGTACAGCTAGCCAATTTAAAGATTATTTAAATAGTGATCAAGGTTACATCGTGAATGGGATTATTGACCCCAGTAGAATATCCCAATTCTTTTTCGTGCATCAAAATATTGTTAGAGTTGAATATTTAAGTGGCTATGAGTTTATGAATTATGATATAATATATAATCCTGAAGATAGTCCATATACTAAAGCAGTAATAACAGTTTACAAAAGCAATATTAAAAAACCGATTTGGAGAACTTTAAACAAAGAGGTTATAGATACGTTTAGACAGTCTTCAAACGCGGAAAGTAAATTATTGTGTAGGTTGGTGAGATATGACTCTCCTTACATTAATAAATTTTTTGCTAAAAATTTTGATATGCCTTTGGTACACTCTTATTTTACTTTGAATAATGGTGGTCCGCAAGTAATTGTTTAAAACACTAATTAATAGAAAGGTTCTATATGGAAGATTTTATTAACACTTCATTTAATCAAATTTTGTCTAGCTTACAGGGTGGTTCTGATCAGACACTGATGGATGTAAACCCATTTGGGTTGGGAGAAGTCCCCGGGCCAATATACGGAGAGGGTGCAGCGGAACCACTAGACACCGCGGTAAATCCAAATCCAATATATGGAGAGGGTGAACCAGAGCCAGCAGACACTGCGGAGCCTCCAAATGCTTAAACAAGGTGATATATGGAAATCATAGACTCGGTACCCCAGCTGATAACCGAACCGCCCGGATACTACACTAATTTTATTTATCTATTTAATGATCCAAACCAAGTAGTATTATCACTTATAACCAAAGACCTCATCGAACAAAGCGGCATTGATCAAAAAGCCGGGTTGTATTTTGATGCAAAAAATTCAGTGCGCCCAGAAGCGTCTTTACAACAATTTTTGCGTAAAAACGCTATTAACGTTGCAGTAAAAACCTTCAATGACAACGTAGGCGCCGTAGGCGTCGCATCTATCAGGCTTGGCGACTTTCCTGAAGGCTCTTCTGCCCCAAGCGATTATTTAGGTAATATAAGAAAAGAAAATAGAGACGTTTCGGTGGAAGCTGAATTAGAGGGTAACGGTTATTATAAAAAAGGCGCTTACATGTTCACAAACATGGCGAGCAGTAATAAACAAAGGGCTTTTTTCAGAACTTCAAATGATATAGCTTTGAGTCCATTTAATAGACACAATTTTCAAATTGGGCAAAGCTTCACTCCGCAAGGTGGAGCCGGCGAGGTGCAACAAGCAATAGCATACAAGTATGACAAAATTACATCCTACCCAGGAGATCTTTTTGATGCCAGCGCCTTCCATGCTCCATTCTTGGATCGAATAGGCGCTGCAGAGTTTGGTGAAAGTGGTATTCAGGACGCACAACAGAGATCGAAGACAGTCGTTTTAATTGCCGGCAAGTATGTTGCAGTAACATTTAAACCCCAGGGTCTATTAGGTTTAAATACTAATGCATATAAGGAATATGTGCTTAAAAGCAATGGTGGAGGCCCGGGCAGTCCTGGGTATAAAACAGGCTTCAACCCACAAGATTATGAGTTAAAGCCTTTAGGAAATTTCACTAGCCCAGCACGCTTTACATTCACGCAAGATTTTTGGATTCAAGTGAGAACGAGCGAGGACAGTGCACCTAATGGCTTCTTTCATACCCAGGCCGTGCAACGATATTTTGACAATCTTATTTTTGAAAGCGGACCAGTATCAAATATCAACAATCCACGTAGACTAATTTTAGATTCTGCAACAAAAATGGGTGTACCAAGTGGCCAGGGCGCATTTGACACAACACTGTCCCAGGCCGGCGTTAAAGATATGGAGCCAAGATATGAGGGTTTTTACAATTATTATGATTCTCAATATGAGCCGAGTGTCACATTTGATGGGTTCAATATACTCTTGGGCCATGGCATACTGCCTAGTATTTATGATTTTCTTTATTTACCTAATCAGTTTAATCAATTAAGTACTATATTATCTTTTGGAACCCCAGAATTAGAATCCGAAGCTTCAAATTTATTTACTTTAAAGAATATAAACAATTATCTAGATAATCTATCCAAAACTTATAGGGAATATATAAAAGGTTTTCTTGTAAACCTAGATCCGGCTGGAGAAGATAAAACCAATACTCTCTTTGCCGGCTATTTAAAAGACTTTCAATATCCCGATTTTGGACCGGCGGGTGCACCGGCGAACGTTGTTTATAATACACCAATAGCAGGTTTTTTTGATAACTATAAAAATAAGTTTTTGCATAATCTTGCAACAAGAGAAGATTTTCGACAACAAGTATTAAGCAAAAGAACATCTATTCCAAGTTTTCTTAACGAAATAAAAAATGGCATATATTTTTCAGAAAAAACTTTAGATCTTTTTAATCAAGCGCAACAATTAAAAACTACTTTTCCGTTTGTAATGAAAATTGATATTCCTACCGAAGATATGGGGCCAATAGCCAAACTTTTATCAGAAATTGACTTATTAGATTCTATAAATACCCACGCAGCTTCATTGACCATGCCTTTTGACGTGAACAATCAGCTTGACTCTCTAAACAATTTAAACGATTTTGGTTATTCGGATTTTGAAACAATAGGAAAATTTTATGGCGGCACGGTACTGTCGGAGCCGGAAAGTGGCCAATTTAACTTATTTGATGAAATTAATTTAAAAACATTTAGAATGCATTTTGTGAAATCACCAGAATCTGAAGGTGCGTACTCTTATCAGGATGATCCATTTCTTTTTACTGACACGATTCCAAATGAGGGATTCAATTCTGAAAATGATCCTTTAGCAGTATTCAAATCTCCAGCTGATATTTATTTAGACAGTTTTCAAGAGATAGGACTAGACTCTCCAAAAAATGTTTTTGTATATCGTGAAGATCCCCTCAAAAATACTACATTGTTTTCAAATTTACTTAAAACAATCCAAGGTGAAGAATTTTTGTCTCGCATTAAAAACCTCTTTGTTGAAGGTAGATTAATGAGAACTCCAAAAGAAATACAAGATGGAAGACTAGCACATCAAGAAACGTTAATGTATGAGATCGCAAAATATAACTTTGTAGCTGGTTTCGACACCCCCAGGTATGTACAAAGCATATTTGTGCCTATTTCAGAATTTAGTAATATTCCTTATATAGATACACAAGTTATTCCACATGCAAACTATCTATACAAAATTTTTACTCATAAAGTTATCGTGGGTACAAAATACAGAATGAACAAGTTTGAAAAGGGAACCAACCCAAACACAGGTTTAGAAGAGATAATAGAAAGAGTAGCAGATGATTTGTATAAACACAATTATTTAGTGCAACCTTATTTACAGTTTGTTAGAGTTCCTTACCACAACTCTGAAATGGTAAATACAGCTCTAAATCCTATAAACTATTCTAGAATTGATGATTTTCCTCCACTTCCGCCTCAAATACAAATTGTTCCATATAAAGGGGTAAATAATAAACTATTGTTTTTGTTTAATGGGTCAGTGGGAGAAGTTAGCGAAAGCCCAATACCTATATTTGAAGGCGAAGATGTTATGTTCCAGAACATAATTTTAAGTCAGAAATACAAAAACCTTTTACGGAGGGTAGGCGACCCTGGTGGTAAGTATGAAGTAATATTTAAAGGTGATGATATTTTAAACTCTGTTCAAGTGTTTAGGATTAGTAACAAACCAACAAGTTATAAAGATTTTATAAACGATCCAACTTTTAATTTTGAGACGGTTGACACAGAAGAGGCCGCGGCCGCATCATTTATAGACAACATCATTCCAAATCAACATTATTATTACTTTTTTAGAGGAATAGATATTCATGGTAACATGTCAAACCCCAGTTCAGTTTATAAAATTGTAATGATATCTGATATAAATTCTGCGCCATATTTAAAAGTTGAACTATTTAATTTTGAGAAAACAGAAAAATTTGTGGATTCAAAAACTTTTCAAAAATATTTATTTTTTGAAGCAAACAGTGACCACGATGTTGTTTCTTTTCCCGATTTGTCAACAGATTTAGATGGTAACGTATTTGGTGATTATGAAAACCAAAAGGTCGTCGTTGGCAAAAGCGGTGGATCGACTGTCCTTGGAAAGAAATATAAATTAAGAATAACATCAAAACAAACTGGTAGAAAAATAGACATTAACGTAAGGTTCAAAGAACCTAAAGATACCATAAATGATATATAATACTATTTAGTTAAAGAGGAGATTGTAAATGGCTTTCTTAGATAATTCAGGTGATATTATATTAGATGCTGTATTGACAGATGCAGGAAGAAAAAGACTGGCTCAAGGAGATGGTTCCTTTAGAGTGGTAAAGTTCGCTTTTGGCGACGATGAAATTGACTATGAATCATTTCATGGTGGCCACCCATCCGGCTCTGCATACTTTGATTTAGAAATTCTACAAACACCAATTTTTGAAGCCTTCACGAACAATACTTCGACCATGAAGACCAAGTTGATTAGTTTAACAAATAACAATCTTCTTTTTCTGCCGATTATAAAGTTAAATGAAAAGCTTTTTTCTACCGCGCCGACCGCTGAAGGCAGCGTATCACCGGGGACGCCGGACCCCTCCGCGTTTGGGTCTGGCTCTCATGTTGTTTATGTTGATCAAGATACTAAAAATTCATTGGACGAAATCGGCATCGATGTTAATACTTTTAGTGGCTACATTAATGGGTATACAACAAATGATAATGAGAATCACATTAGAGTCGACCAAGGCTTGGATACCGATGAAATATCACCAGCTTTTAATATTGATCCCGAGTTAAAAGAAACACAATATATTGTTGAAATGGATTCTAGATTGTTAAGAATTTATGATATTAAGAGTGAAACAAAGGCGCTAGCGGCACCGTCTTTTATTGATGACGATTTGATAGCTAGCTATTATCTAACTAAAACTGCCGGCAGTTATATTTCCGATATGTTACCTGGCAATACTGATGTGGATGGCGTAACAGAGTTGGGCGAAGATAATATTCAAGGCCCTCGCGGAACCAAGTTAAGATTAGGACTTTTAGCAGCAACTGACGTTGTTTCTTCAGATTTCTTGTTTAATACAATTGGAACCCAGCCTGGGGACACGGATGGAACAAATCCTTTCGCTTTTATTGACACTAACATTAGAATTACCGGCGTTACAACTGGTTACAAGATAGATATCCCAGTGAGAGTACTAAAAATTATAGACTAAAAGGAAAAATAAATGGCTACTACATTTAAAACTTTGTTAAATAGCGACATTGCTAACACACGAACCCTACTGCATGAGGCGATTCCGATTACAGGAACAATTGCTTCAGGAACTTATCAAAACAGCTCTGCAGGTCCCGAGGAGAATATTAAAACATTTGCTCATGGCATGTTTGAGGGAGTGTTTGATTATCCTTTTTTAAGCTCCTCTGCTAATCATATTTTTGATCTTTCTGTGGGATATAGTCCAAGAAGTTCACTATCATCATCTGAAAATGTGCAAAATGCAAAAAAGATTAACATCTATAATCAACACGCTCAAGTTTTAGTTGGCTATGATGTAACTGGGTCAATTCAGGATTTTGACCGAGATGGTAATATCCTCAAAGGCGGCGACAAAATGGGCGAATGTTTTTTCGTAAATTTTGCTAGACTGCTAACAAAAGATGAAATCAAAAAAGATTCATTTAGACTTAGCTTTTATAGTAGCGCTAGTAATGTTACTGCAAGTAATAATAGACACGCATTGGAAACACTTGGGGATTACGGTGCAGTTACAAATTATAAAGTAAACTCACCGGCAGGCGAATATGGCTTGCTTTATACCTCATCAACCGGTCAAAACGTTAT
>CEPI01076586.1_pt1 | contig 10325 bp, 12 predicted proteins | sample 530491 | NCBI WGS metagenome assembly CEPI01 (sample SAMEA2620210, study PRJEB7988) | marine metagenome | isolation source: saline water (ENVO:00002010), including | reverse complement strand
CTGGTAATGTTGCTACACTAGAGGGGATCAACGATCTAGCAGATTGGGGTGCTGACTCTATTCGTTGCAACATTGGTGGTGGTTCTATTTGTTCGACTAGGGTACAGACGGGCCATGGTGTCCCGGGCCTGCAAACCATCTTAGATTGCTCGCAAACCGACCGAAATGTGACAATTATCGCTGATGGTGGAATTAGAAACTCTGGTGATATTGTAAAAGCTTTCGCCTGTGGCGCTGACGCGGTTATGTGCGGCTCTCTTTTGGCAGGAACAGATGAAAGTCCCGGTAAGATTCAGGAAGACTTGAATGGCTCTAGATGGAAAACTTATCGAGGTATGGCCTCAAAAGAGGCACAAGTTAGCTGGCGAGGTAATTATTCTTCATTTGAGGGTGTTTCTGCAAGGGTTCCATATAGAGGATCGGTTGTCAAGATTCTTCAAGACTTAGAACGTGGTATTCGTTCTGGCTTCTCATACAGTGGTGCTAGAACGCTCACAGAGTTTCAGTCAGTAGCAGAACTAATCAAGCAGACGCCGGCCGGAATGGGCGAGAGCAGAACGCATATATTAGGGAGAAAGTGGTGAGCGACGAGCCAAAATACGGTAGAAACGATAAGCGTATTGTTTTTACTGATACGGATCATCGGCATGCCCAACTGTTGGTGCGTTTACGTACCGACGGTATGAAACAAGCACAGTTTTTTCGTAGTTTAATCACAGGTTACATTGAACAAGATGATAGAATAGTCAGTTTTTTTGATGATATTAAAGATCAATCTATAAAGAGAAAAGATAAATCGAATAGGTTGCGTAAATCTGGGCAAAAACTTCTAAATGACTCAGGCTTTTCCGATGAGCAGATTCAAGATATTTTTGATTTAATTGCAGAGGAACACCCAGAGCTATGAAAAACTTTGATGGTCTCAGACCATGTTCCAGAAAATGTATAGAACTTAATACTAGTTGTCCTGTGGAAAGTTGTAGAATGTGGATTGATTACCCAGATGAGAAAAATTGTACGCTCATTTCAATCAATGAAAACGACTCAATGACCCTTAGAGAAATAGGTGAGCGACTGTCAATTTCGTTTGCCAGAGTTAAACAAATAGAGCAAAAAGCTCTTATGAAGTTACGCCGCTTAGGCGTAGAATGGTAATTTTATTAGTTTTTGTAAAATACAGGACTATTTATTACTGACTTATTTTGATGCCAAAATTGTAAATTTACACATTTTAAAGGAGAAATATAATGGCTCGCAAAACACTTTTAACCGAGGCTGAACTTCGTAGCTTTATGAAGCTTGCTGAACTTAGACCCATCGGTGATGATAAAATTAGAGAAATGTATGGTCAAGATGAAGACGATACTATGGAAGAGGGTGAAAACGTTCAAGACGATGATCCTGCCGGCGAAGCTGGTGTAACTTCCGAAGAAATGGATATGGATATGGGCGATGATGACGATGATGCCCCAAAAATGGATATGGACATGGATATGAAAATGGACGCCCCTGCTGGCGGTGCCAAGATGGTGTCTATCGATGACTTTATGGGAGCGCTTGAATCTGCCCTCGAAGACGTTTTAGATGATGAAGTTGAGGTTGATATGGATGACGATGCTGAAATGGATATGGATCGTGAGGATGAGCCCGGTGGTATGGAAATGGACGCCGCGGTAGATGCGATGGATGACGGTGACGATGATCCTATGATGGAAGAAGAACACGATGATGATATCAATGAAGAAGAAGTTGTCAATGAAATCGCACGTCGAGTTGCTGAGAGACTTCAGGCAAAAAACGAAAATGCAGAGATGATTGATCAACTCGCAGAAAGAATTTTAAACAGATTAACATCAAAATAGTTGACAAAACTGTTGTGAGTCATTATAATAACCATTAGCAGCAATGCTAGTGGTTATTTTTTTCGGGGGTATTGTGGATCCATTTTGGTTATATGCGCTAGTTTTTTTGTTTGGATATGTCACATGTCAAACGTTTTATTTTTTTAAGTCAACGAGGGTTTCACTTAAATTAATGAAATCAGGTAGAGTCATCTACTTATTGATGATGGCAAAAGCAATGGAAAATTATAAAATTGCAGAAGAAGTAATGCTCACAAATCTTAAAGATTCTGAGAGTGATCAAATTGTTATTGATAGGTTTAAAAGAGGCGTAGAAGACGAAAGAAAAAGTTTTAAAAGTAAGAGTGTAATGTGGTTAATTAATAACACACCTCAAACATTTAGAGATATCATAGGATTTGATGATTGGGATTCTGCAATGCAATACCTTGTTCTCCATCAAGAAGAGGCATATAAATTTTGGAGAATAGATAATGATTAATAGAATATTGGATAGGATTGCAGGTGGTAAAAAGGTTAGTGACAAAGAAAAGAAACTTTTAGAAAGTGAACTTGAAAAACTACTTGCTTCTCCTCCGCAACCGGACTTGCGAGTGATAGGTTTGTTCTCTGATGTTTCAGACGACAAAATAGCTGAGTTGATACACGCGCTGATATATCTCGACGAGATTAACAGAATCACTGACGAAAATAGACCAGTAGAATTTTATATCTCAACGTATGGTGGCTCCGCTGATGATATGTTTGGGATGTATGATATAATGCGTGTAATAAGAGAGCGCACCCCAATTCAAACTATTGGTTTGGGCAAGGTTATGTCAGCAGGCGTCTTGTTATTAGCTGCCGGCACCAAAGGAAAGCGTTGTATTGGTAAAAACTGTAGAGTAATGGTTCACTCTGTTATTGGTGGTAGCCATGGCCCACTTCACAATCTTATAAATGAAATGGATGCCATCGAGCAGATACAAAAAATGTACAGTGACGCCCTCATAGCAGAGACCAACTTGACAAAGAAAGATTTAAAGAAGCTTCTGGAGAAGAAAGTAAATGTCTATTTATCTGCAGAAGAAGCGGTAGAACTAGGGATCGCAGACATTATTGTATAAGGAGTATGAAGTGTCAAATTATTTAAAAGATATGTTTATCGAGGTTCGAGAAAACACAAAAGAAGCCTCACCATTAAATGAATTGGAACAGATCATTGATAGTGTTACCAAAGTGATTTACGATAAAGCTATTGTGTCCGAAAAGAAATCACGAGATTTAACGTTTAAACTTTCTATGATCCCTGAAATCGAAGTTTCAGAATTAGGCTGGTCTGATGTACGCACTCCCGATGGTGGAGGCGCGCCAGTTAAGGGTCGCGAACGTCAGCTTCTTGAGAGTTATTTAGAGAACATACTTGGTGCAGATTCTGTCCGCGGACTTAATTCGTTGCCTGAACAACTTAGTAAACTATCAAATTTTTATAACAATCCCGAACAATATCTTCAATCTGCGAAAACAAGATCTGCTAAGGTCCAACAGGCTGTATCAATGCTTGTTTTCTATAAAACGCTGACAAAAATCATTGCTAATTTCAACGCATCATCAGCCGGTTTCAGTTTTGAATCTTTCCTAGCAACACTATTAGATGGTGTTCAGGTGCCTGCCAATACGGGAACAATTGCAGATTTCTATGCTGGCGGTACAGATGGTGAGCCTATCAGTCTTAAACTTTATAATGAAAAGAGCGTAGAGGTTGGAGGTAGTTTTGTTGATCTTGTCGGCGATTTATTAAACGATTCTAAAGACAATAGAATGACATATCTTGTCGTTATGAAAAATCTTAAAGGAGAAGCGGAAAACTTAACAGGAAACCTAACTTTCTATCAGTTTGATTTCACTCTTGATAACATTATGGATATTATTGGTGAATCGAAACCAGCATCCGCAGCATGTATTATCCTGCCACTTGAGGGCAACGAACTATCTGATGTTGAGGCACCTGAGCGGATTAGGGTAACGACAGATATGGTTCAAGAGCTTTTTGTTCAAAACCTCAATGATTTAATTAATAATGATCAAATTGTTAATGCCATTGTTTCAAGTCCCTATTTCCAATATGGTACTGATGAAATGTTTTCGATTGCAAGTTCATCCACCCCTGTTCGACGCTATGCTGACAAAAGAAAGAAATCCAATCGAGAGAATATGGAGCAAGTTCTCAGAGGTATTCCAGCGCTTGAGAACGCACAGGAGTTGGGGCAGGTTGTGTTAGCTATCTATTCTGCGCTAGACAAAGCTTCAGAACAAGTTGGAGAACTTCGCGCTGGACGAAAGGAAAAAATTGCACAAATCCTTCCATCTTTGTCAAGTTATCGTGTAACAAAAGGCAGCAAAGGTAAGGAAAGGTCCGCAGAGGCTGCAAACATTAATGCGGCCGCCGAGAGAAGTATTGAATATTATAATGGTATTAAAGGCAATAAAGAAGCTCAAAAGCAAGCATTGTTAAAATCAAATGGCTATTTGAATGAAATGCAGTTTTCTCTTAACAGGTCAGAAGTATTGAATCTAGCTAAGCCTATGGCAACCCTTGAAGTTGGTGCTGCAGCAATTCAACAAATGTTAGCTCAAACTACATCTTTACTTAATTCTGAAGTATTTGCTATCTTTGAGTCTCTTAGGGAGCTTTCTGATAACTTGAACGGGTTCTTTGCTAGTGGTTTAGCAGATACGGAAAAAGCAACTAGCGCGATTGGTGACGCACAAAATATCGAAACAAAGACAGAAAAAGTTAGAGACACCCAATAAATAAATTGACATTTTTCTTTTAATGATATATAATATTTACACAACTGAGAGGTATTAATGAGTCGAGCATATGACGACAATCAATCATTACAACAAAAGATTATAACAGGAGCCAATGTTCTAGCAGACAACGTTGCCTCTACACTCGGCCCTCGCGGCCGAAATGTTCTGCTACAAGAAAAAGGCAAGAATCCATTTATTACCAAGGACGGTGTTACTGTTGCCGCGTTTGTTTCTCTTGATGATCCATTTGAAAACGCTGGTGCTCAAATCATTCGACAAGCAGCTATTGAAACTAACAACGGTGCTGGAGATGGCACCACTACATCAACCGTGTTGGCTCGCTCTATTTTAACAGAAGCACAGAAATTTATTGCGTCTGGGGTTTCACCAATTGAGCTACAACGCGGCATTGAGGCCTCTGTTAAACAAGTTGTCTTAAATCTGAAAGATATGGCGATACCGATTAATAGTCTTGAAGATGTTGAGCACATTGCCACTATATCGGCCAACAATGATGCGTCCATTGGAAAACTCATTGCAATGGCTTTTGACCGGGTTGGCCATGATGGCTCAATTACAATTGAGGAATCAAATTCTATTGACACCTCCCTCGATATCACAGAGGGCTTTAGTTTTAATTCTGGGTATTGTGCCTCTGCTTTTGTTACAGATGATCGCAGGGCTGTAATGCATCACGATGATCCTATGATATTGGTAACCGATTATCGAATTACTTCGGTTGATCAAATCCTGCCTGTGCTTGAGACTGCAGCGCGCGAAGGTCGCCCATTGATTATTGTTTCTGAAGACATTGAAGGCCAAGCATTAGCAGCGTTAATTATGAATGCTATGCGAGGTACGATGAAGGTAGCTGCCATCAAAGCCCCCGGATACGGAGAGGAGCGTAGAAACACATTGTCTGATTTGGCATTATCTGTAGGTGCAACATTTGTATCAAAGGAGAGCGGCAAGAAATTGCAAGATACCAAGATGATTGATTTTGGGACTTCTAAATTTGTTGAGTCAAGTAAAAATAGTACTATCTTTGTTGGTGGCAATGCCAATGTTGAAGTTATCGAAAGTAAAATTGACTCGTTAAAAGCAATTATGGAAGATACCGACTCTCTTGACGCTTGCAGAATGATACAAAATAGAATTACACGACTTGCATCCGGCGTAGCTGTCATCCGTGTTGGTGGAGCAACAGAAGTTGAAATGACCGAGAAAAAGCACAGGATTGAGGATGCACTAGAGGCTGTAAAAGCCGCACAAGATGAGGGTGTAGTGCCCGGTGGCGGGACAGCGTTATTACGTGCTTGTCAAAAGATGGTTATTGCCACTGAAGATGGCCACCATGAGCAGATTAATGGCGCTGTCATTGTTAAGAATGCCTGTTATGCACCCATTAGACAGATGGCTGAAAACGCTGGCTTGTCTCCTGACATTATTGTACAAGAAGTTTTGGATTCTGATACTAATATGGGCTGGAACTTTAGGAGTAACCAACTAACAGATTTAACAAGTGATGGTGTCATTGATCCCGTGAAGGTTACACGTACTGCCCTGCAAAATGCCGCTAGTTGCGCCGGAACACTGATAACAACAAACTACGGAATTGTTCAAACTGGGGCCGATGTATGAATCAAGGAGATTTAATTCATATTCCGCAGGGCGTACAATTGTGGTCAGATGCCGGTAGTGGTATGAGACATCGAACAACTGATAGACCCATCGTTGGTGTTTATTTGGGAGGCACTAACACTGTTTATCTTGTTTATGCTAATGGTGCAGAATGGAATTTAAAAAGAAGGGATGTATATCCAATGGAGAATGAATATGTTAGTTAAGCTGACAGAGGTTTGTCAAAGAAATACTCTTACCTCTTCAAAACAAGAGTATTCCCTGCGTGATATTTTTGTCAACCCTGAGCACGTAGTAATGATACGTGAAGACTCACGCCTTGGACAATTAAACGAAAGTAATTCGTTGTTACCCGGTATGGATAGTAATCACCAGTTTACCAAGCTGACCATTAATCGTGGTCAAACTGGCACTGAAATTATTGTAGTTGGCTCACCGCAATTAGTAGAAGAAAAATTACAACAAACAAAAACAATTTTGAGAGGTTAAAGTGTCACAAAGAGTAAATATACAATTTTCAATTGATTTAGATGAGTTACCTAGTGAGGTTGAAAGGCTGGTTGAAAAGTTTGGCGCTGAAAACGAAGTCACTGGTGAATTATACAATGAACTTGTCGCAGATGTCATTTCTGTCGAGGGCATAAAACAGATTAATGAACTGAGACTTTCTCTCTCTCGTGCCGATCATATCCTTGATGACATAACCAAGATCGTGACGGGCTATATTAGGATGAATGTTGAGGAGCCTCGACAGGCTGTGCAACAAGAACCTGAGCACCAAGTTAATCCATTCGCCCCGAATGCGGATACGTTTAATAATATTGAGCAAAAGCTTAAAGCATTTTCTGAGAGAATGAGCGATGAACAATCCTCTGAAGTCTCCGATTAGTGATAGTAAATCGCTCTCAACACTAAAAAAAATAATACCTGTTGGCTCAGTCGTGCATTCTTTCCTATTGTATGATGGGAATATAGAGTCCCAGTTGGCTGGAGACAAAAGATTTGTCGTTGCTCACACCAATAAATACGTGAACTACGAGTTTTGGGAGTGCCTACAGCACGATGCTAACAGACTGTCAGAGATTGTAAAACATTTCTGCCCCATAGAAAGTGAAAATATTTTTGATGTGTTGCAGAAAGAGTGGCCAAAATATCATGATCCATTTATTAGATCTGCTATGTTTTATTTATTGAACCATAGTTCTGACTTGGGGTACGTATCTTCTGGTAAGCTATTAGATAATGTGGACTTTAGCAGAAAACTGATTAAGCTTAAATCATATCAAAATGAAAATTTACATGTTGTATTTGACAAAGATGATAATTTTATTAATTCCATAAACAAGATTCAAAATAGATGTGACTATGTTTTTTTGCCGGTCAGAAATTTTTCATTCAATTTTTTAGAAGATGGTAAAAATCTTGGTTTTGAGCAGACCAGAGTAATACATAAAGATTTAAAAAAATTTATTGACAACACGGACAAAAAGGTTATTATATTATACAATTACTCCAAACAAGCGCTAAACTTGTACAAAGATTATAATGTCAAAATTATTGACAAATGGGGTAGAAATACAGAGGCAACAAAGTTTGCTGAGGAGGTTCTGATTGCCAACTTTTAATATTTTATTTGCGTGTTTCCTATTTGCACTTGGCCAAACACTTGGCTGGTTTCAGCTAAACTCGCAATTCGTGTGGGACTGGTGGAAAGACAAGCCACTTTTAGCCGCAGTATTATTTTCTGTACCGACAGGTATCTGTTTTTGGTACGGTATCAAGCTTTGTTATGAAGAGTGGGGTGAAGTCTGGGGTCCTAGATTTTTGATTTTTTGTATGTCTTACCTCACATTTCCTATATTGACTTGGTATTACCTAAATGAAAGTATGTTCACATTAAAAACTATGGTGTGCGTATTACTTTCCGCACTTATTGTGGCAGTGCAATTATTTTGGAGATGAGATATGGGTAGTATTTATTTGTTTGACGTTGACGGAACTTTAACACCTGCTAAGTCGAAGATAGACGATAAATTTAAAAAAACATTTTTGCATTGGATGGATGACAAAGAGGTTTATATCGTATCCGGTGGTTCATTTGTAAGGCTAATTGATCAACTTGGCACTGATATTATTAACTCTACTCAGGGTGTATTCGCTTGTATGGGTAATGTTTTTTATCAGAGACGTGAACAAATTAATAATTCAGGTATGCACGAATGGGATATTGTCTATGAAAATAAATTTATTGCACCTAAAAACCTTTATAGATCATTGAATTCTTACGTCGCAAAGTCCAATTATCACACAAAGACAGGGAAACATCATGATTTGAGAACTGGTATGATTAACTTTTCAATTGTTGGCAGAAACGCTACCAAAAAGCAGCGAATGGATTACGAAAAGTACGATATTGAAAATAAAGAAAGGGCCAGAATAGTTAACAAACTTCGTAAAAAGTATCCTGAACTTGACTTTGTTATTGGTGGTGCCGTCTCAATGGATATTTTTAATAAGGGCAATGATAAGTCACAGGTTATTCCACGTTTTTTTGTTGAGGCTTTGGAATACAATCAGATTCACTTTGTAGGCGATAGAATTCCTTTCCCAGGTAATGACCACTCCTTGGCTGAGGTATTGCGTCAGCATCGAAATGGCGCCGCTTATGAGGTAGAAACCTGGGAAGATACAGCAGAACTATTAAAGACAGAGCCTTTTTCGTAGATACTGTCAAAAACAACTATTTATATTGTTGGAGTTAAAATAAATGGATATTTCTACAGGCAATTGGTTTGAGTATCTTCGCGAAGAAGTATTGACGGAGGGCATACGAGACATCGGTTTGCCTGAGTTTGTTATTGATCGGATTGAAGAGGCAATGCCAAATGCATCCGAGAAAGCAAAGATGTACATTGGCAACAACTGGAAGAAATCAGTTGGCTCTATGCGAGGCGCCTTTACACCAAACAATTTAAAGTATGTATTGGTCACCAAGTTGATCGATGATTATGGCGATTATGTTCAGTTAGAAGATCCTACAAAAAGAATGGCTGACCCTGTGGCGAGAACGGTAGAGCCGTTTGATATAAACAAGGGCACTAATGCTCCGCGAGTGGCATACGATGACGAGAGAATCAAGCAATCTGAACAAGTTAGTTTTGTCCTTATCAATCTCCGTAATGCAGTCGGTAAGCCAATGGGAACTTGGCGGAAAGCATTTATGAAGGGCATCAAGGCACTAAGCAAAGCAGGCATCCCAAGCGAAAAAGTCGAGAGCACAAAAGAATACCTTGCCAACTTCTACCAAGATAACTTTGATATGTGGTGGAATCGATACGATCAATTGATCGCATTTCTTAATGATGACCCGACCAATTATGAACTCATCAAAGATCAGGACAGCCTCCGCGAAGCAAACGCTTACGCACAGCAATACTTCCTAGATAGAGAAAACCCTGAGCAAGTTTTACACGAGTTTGATGACGGCTCGTATTGGTATGACTTGCAGACATCCAACTGTTCAATAGAAGCAAGTCGTATGGGACACTGTGGCGATACACCAGAAGGTTCTTTGTATTCGCTTCGCAAGCAACAATCAAAAAGAAGAGACCCATCATCTTATGTGACAATCGCAGCCGGTGATAATGTTATCTACCAAATCAAAGGCAGAGAAAACTTGGCACCACCAGAGGAAACTTGGGATCACATTGTTTGGTTTGTTGAAAATATGGGCATAGAAGAGATCCGTGAAACTGGCCAACACTCGCAAGATGAAGAAGGTCTTCGAGAGATGGTGCAATATTTGGCTAGTCAGACCGGTGCCAGAACCACGGCAGGACCGGAAGCGACCGCCGAAGCAGCCGAAGAATACTGTCGGAATGTAGATGACAGATTCTACGATAACCGTGATGAACTTGAAAGAGCATCCATAGGTTATGATATACCAGAAACTTATGATGGCGGCGACACCGTGTATGTGAATATGTCCGCAGATTATGAGTTTACAATTAATCTCGGTTGGCCCGG
>CEPI01076587.1_pt1 | contig 10349 bp, 9 predicted proteins | sample 530491 | NCBI WGS metagenome assembly CEPI01 (sample SAMEA2620210, study PRJEB7988) | marine metagenome | isolation source: saline water (ENVO:00002010), including | reverse complement strand
ATCTCTATGGTCTTTTCAAGCAGCTTCTCCATCTTCTCCAATCGGTCTTGGACCTGTTGAACCTTGACTTCAAGAACGTCCTGCTCTGAAAGTCGAGACTCTATGGATTCCACTTTGACTTCCAGCGCTTCTGAATCATTAGCAACTGCTTCAAGCGTAAACCATCCACCACCTGCAACAAAGACCAAAGAGATCAAAGGTGCAACCCAATGACTCCATTCAATTGCATTGTTGTTCATTCTGCACCTCTGGTTGAATCATACGTCAGAACAAGTGTTCCAACAAGCAACGTGGTGGTGACAGCCACAAACCAAGGCTGTCTGTGTAGACTGTTATGCTGCTGCGCTTGCTGTCGCCAATAGTTCACATCATGCTGCAGTCTTTCTGTGTCCACTTGATACAACTCTTCCAACGTCTTTGCGTGCTGCTCAATCTGCAACAGGTGTGCATATGATGAAAGCGGTTCACAGATAGAAGAGCACACAGCAAGACCAGACTCCCCTGAAAGGAGATTGGGAAGCTTCTGACCAGCTCGAACCGGAACAGATTCTGGACACTCACTGTGTGCAGGATCTGGTGCATCTGGCCACTGTGGAAGGACTGCAGGTGATGCAGCAGCAGCCAGTGATAGCACCAGAAGATTCATCATGATCAGCGTCTTTTGTTTCCAAGCTGCGCAAGTCTCCCTGCAGCATCGTCAGACTCCAAGGCAGAATCAATCTGATCTTGATTGTCTTGCCCATGATTGATCACGATGTTTCTAACCTCTGAAGCGGGTTGTGATGGTGTCAGTGTCTTCTGCTTTGATCCTTGCAGCTTTTTCCATACAAAGCCAGCAAAAGCAATCACACCTGCAGCACCTATCACTGCAAGTGCGTCAATGATTGCTCCAAGCATGTCAACCATCTGATGAGGTATCTGCACCTTCTGCAGCCTTCCCATCCACATATCCTTGCCCGAATATGTACGAAACAATGACAGCTGCAGACAGTTGCAAAGCTTCACCAAGTTCAATCTCTTGTCCAAGGTATGCAAGGACAGGTGGAAGCAGTGCACCACAGAATGCAGCGATGAATTTTCGACTCTTGAATTTCTCAAGCATAGGTTCTCCTATTTTTCAATCAGGGTGTATGTGAACCGATCACCATATGTGTCAGCTGATCTCCTCACGATAGACAAAAAGACTTCCCAGTCATTCAGATTGGACAGGACCGTGCAACCAGCTGACCAGCGATTCACGTTTTCAGAACCACTCTCTCCACTGTGGTGGATGTTCACACCATACAGACCTTCAGTGATCGTCTTTGGGTCCATGTCCAGGATCTCATCCCTGTTGCGGTCCCTGAACACTTTGACTGGTTTCACCTGAACCAATGCTGGATACCTCTTTCTGTGCATCCCAATCTTGTATGCTCCGCGATATTGACCGGGACACATGATTGCAGTTCCTGCAGATCTCATTGGATTGTGCAACCAATACAGACCTGGATCTGTGGTGCATTGGAAGCTGATGTCAACCCATTGACCACAATCATCCTTGAATACACAGTGAAGATGATCATCAAAGAGATTGGATTGAAGTGTGGGCGTTCTGACACCAATCAAATTCAGATTCCACGCACCACGCTCAAAGATTGCATGTCCACGCTTCTTGACCTCTTGCAATACTTCTGGAAGCATGAATCACCTCAAAGTGGAAGCAGAACATCACAAGTGACACCCATCAGGTGGTGTGCTGTTCCATTTGCTTGGGTGAATCCGTCCACAATCTGGTTCCACGTCGCAGCTGCATTGGTCGATTCCCAAACATCCCCATCCTTGCAAGCGAGCAACCATGTGCTTCCATCCGTCGCCATGTCGTAGGCCGTGTCACCACTCATGGACATGTCCGCTTGGGACACATTGGTCATGCTCTTTCCATTCACATCAAAATACACAACCCGATCATCCAGTTCTGAAATCGCAGCAACGCGACCAGCAGCAGAAGCCATGATCATCCTTTTCTCTTGTGAATCTGGATGTGCAATTGAGCCAGTCCAATTGTCTCCAGAATCTCCAACCGAAAGTTCATCAGACCAGTCTGTGATGTCCGACGCTGCGCAAGATCTAAACCGTGGCTGACTTCCCCTGCTGTAGCAGATCACCCAACTATTATTTGTGTAGGTGATGCCCTGCATCGTTCCCGGACTTTCATTGTTGCTCCAGTTTGGAACGCTGACAGTGAAGGATGCACCATCATTGTTGCTGTAGTATATGCGGTCTCCTTGACCGAACATCCAATTACCTTGTCCGTCTGATGCAATTCCTTTGATGTCGTTGGCAGTCCCTCCACTGTGTCCGGTCAATCCAGAGAGATCAATAGCAGACCAATTCTGTCCACCGTCTATGCTTCGATAGATTTGTTCATTGTCCTGTTCACCAACAGCCATCCATGTCCCTGCAGCTGAACCGTCTGACCTTGCACCCCACATGATCTGCCAGAGAGAATCATTGGTCAGATTCACATCAGTCCAATCAGACACAGATGTCACATCACTTCCAGAGATTTGAATTTCTCTGGTAGATCCTGCGCTTGCAAACATGTAGATCCCATTTCCATTGTTGTCCTTGCCAAAGCCAGCATCAAATCTTTGTGGGGTCGCAGTGCTTGCTGTGTTGTCATAGCTGGTCCAGCTCGTCCGATCGGAATTAGAAGCGTGCATGCAATGCCCACCAGCTGCAGCAATCACCCAACGTGTTGCTCCAGATGCAGATGGACACGAGACACCATCAATCTTGTCCACACTGGCATATGCAACACCATCAATCTTCTCGATGCTACCAGCGGCGACGGTGTTCATCTTTTCCAGATTAGGCATCAGGCTATCTCAACAATGTTGAAGGATGGCGCAAAATAAACCATATCTGCTGTGACACTGAACCCCAGCACCTGAACAAGATCACCATCATCAGAAGGTGCTGTGCTTGTTGGTGGTCCCTCTGCTTCTGGTCCATATATTGGTTCACCAATTGTGAAGCTTGGGAATGATGCAGCATCTCTGCAGAATCCCTGCATCAGAAAGACTCCATCGGCATTTGCACTGATGTCTTCACCAGCCATCGCAACAATCATCTTCTTGTGCTGTCCCGTTGCGTGGTTTGCTTTCATCATCTTATTGTTGCCAGAATCGAAGAAGCACACATCACCGCGATTCATCGATTCACCAGCGGAAAAGATTGCTGTGATTCCAGATATGTTTTCATCAGCAAGCGTGCTTTGATTGATCTCCAAAGTGTTTGCAACGATGGTGCTGCTCATCTGAAAATCAAGAGTCCCATCACCGTCCTCATATGTGACAGAGATCCCCTGCTCCGTGTTACTGCTAACCATTGCACCAACAGTGTCTTGAATGACCTCTGTCAGTGCTACACCGTCCACAGTGATAGCGTCAGCTTCCAGCGTTCCATCAATGTCAGCATCACCACTGATGTCCAAGGCAGTGCAAGAGAGTGTTCCATTGGAAGAATTGAATGTGAGATTGGTTCCACTTTTGGGTGATAGATCACCAGTGGCTGCTGTTGCAAATAGAACATTGCAGCTGGTGTCTGATGACTCATCGGATACCGTGACAGCACTGGCAACTGCTGCTGTGCCAGAGTATCCAGATGAAGTGATCGTTCCCAATGAGCTTCCCGCATCAGCAAAAGTGATGGTCCCACCGTCCGCGTCAAGTGTGATACCACCAGAAGAATCCAGTGTGACAGTGGTTCCAGCAAGCGTTGCAGTCCCATCTGCTGTGATTCCAATATTCGCTGCATCTCCAGTGGCGTCAGTGGTGGCAATATCCAGTGTGCCATTGGTTCCCGCTGTGAATGTCGCAGTGTCTCCACTGGACCCTGTCATGGTGATGATTTTGCCATCAATCAAAATGTCATCCACTGTGACTTGACCAATTGCAGCTGTCACCCCATCAATTGCACCAGTGCAGTCCACGCCACTGCATGAAACAGTTGCACCAGTGATGTCACCTGATGCAACTTCGGAGACAGTCAACTTTCCAGTGGATGAATTGAATGTCAGATTGCTTCCCGTTTTCACAGGCAGTGTTCCAGATGCAGCTGTTGCAAATAGTGGAAAGCATGTTGTATCGCTTGACTCGTCAGCAACCACCACGTTGGTGCTGTTGGTTGCGTTGGTCGCGTTGGTTGCGTTGGTCGCGTTGGTTGCGTTGGTTGCGTTAGTGACTGTCACACCAGCGATGACTGTATTCAATGCAGTTCCACCCACTGTGACGGTTGCCGCTTCCATGTTCCCATCAAAAGACGCATTCCCGCTGCTCGTAAATGAGACCGCTTGCACTTGACCGCTTGCAGTGATGCCCGTTGTGGTGATGGCAGCTGTCTTGAGCGCTGCGTCTGTCAACGTTAGGTCTCCACTGCTCGCGCCTGTTGCTGACGTGGTGCACACGTGCCAAGAGTCTGCACTTTCATCCCAAATGAGTCCAGCATTCGCGTCACTTCCACGCTCCACAATGATTCCAGCATCACCAGAAGCGCTTCCAGTCCGACCATTTCCAAGTTCAATCAGTTGGTCTTTGACCACCGTGTTGGTGGTCTGAACAGAAGTGGTGGTTCCACTTACAGTCAGATTGCCGCTGATTGTTTGATCACCTGTGAGTGCAAGCGTAGAACCATCGAAAGTCAAATTAGATTCAGCTTCCAGCTCTTGTTGCTCATCTGCAACAGATCCAACTGTCAACACCCTGTTTTCAACTGCATTGTTGACTGCAGTCACTGCTTGTTCTGCTGTGCCCTTCATCGTGTTGTCTTCCCTTCAACCAGCACAGAAACAAACTGACCCACACGTCCAGTAATGTTTGCAATGTACAGTTTGTTGACTCGGTTATCTTTTCCTTCACCAGATACAATTTCAATTTCAGATGGTGAATTTGCACTGAGCTTGATGAAGTCATCATTGATGTTATCAGATGAGCTGGTGAATGACAGACGTGCTTTGTGTCCCTCTGGACGGATCGTGATCCTTCTGCACCAGTTTGGAATGTTCACTTGGGTTGCTTTGTCTGCACTGCTCCCATCCAACTGGAATCGCTTCACATCTGGTGAGATATTTCTTGAAAACGTGATTTCGGTCATTGCCATTGGACACCTCTTATCTTGTGCAAATCCTATCAGTAATCCGGATCAATGTCATCTTGGGGAACTCCAAGCTCATTCGCCAGTCTTCCATCTCCTGCAGGCACCAATGAGAATGTTGCATTGGCCTTCCCTGTTGCAAATCGTGACAGGGTCAGGTGGACTTTTGCACCTATCCAGTCCACCTTGACACTCATCACTGTGTATGCACCTTGTTGTCTTGCCTCGACAGAATCCACGCTTGTCAGCACATGATGCCGTCCAGCTGATGGTGTACCTCTCAGACCCCATCCATGAGCCCTGTTGGAATCTGTCACTCCCATGAAGATGTCCACTGTGTCCCCTGGTGCAAGGTGCGCAAATTTAAACCCGCAAAGACGCAACACCACCTGTCTTCTCTGTGCTGCAAACCACCTGGAGAAGATTTGATTGTTGAAGTAGTCAAAATACTTTTCGCCCAACACCTGTCCTGGAGCCACATCAGAAGTATTCAATGTGAATTGTGGGATGATCGGAGAGGTTCCATTGATGGTGTAATTCCCATCGAAGACAGATGGACTATCACTGGAATGATCAGAATCACTCTGCGTCAGCACTGAATAGATCCCTTTACTTTGTGGATCTGGAAGGTTGTATTCTGCTGATTCAATATCTTGTGCAAGAATCAAAGTGTCTGCGCTTCGTGGATATTTGTCATATTGTGGATGCGTGCACGCTCCCACACCATAGCCCCCTTCCTTGAAGCGTGGGAACACACCATATTTGGAACAGATTTTTTTGATGTCAGAGTATCCACTCTGACTCTCTTTGGTAAATGCTGCGAACATGGGAATCACACCCGTTCTTCTCGCTGAGACACCTGTAGATGCAGCCCATGCTTCATTGAATCTCCCATGTGCAGCATTGATGTCCATGATGTTCAAAGCATTCTTTGCTTCATCTACGGTCTCACCAAATAGCCCACAGACCATCTGGTGATGATATCCCATGGTGTAAATTGTGTTGACAATCTCTGTGACTGGAGTCCCGTGAATGATGCAGACCTGCTTCACTTTTGAACCGGCCTCCATTCCATGGTCTGTGTCCCCTGCTTGCTGCCTACCTAAATATGGGAACACAGCGTTGGAATAAACAGATCCCAGGCGCATTCTTGGAGTGGGGTCAGCACTGGTGAATAGTCCACTCGCAACCAAGAATGTGGATTCATTTTCTGTGTTGGTCACCTGGAAGAAGAGGTTGTGGAACCTGCTGCTCAGTGGACTCAATGGAAGACCATAGTGGAAATCCTGACCACCAAAAGAATCCACCTTCTTGTATGCATGACCTGTCCGAGTGGACGATTCAGCATCATATGGTGCTGTGAGGGTGACACCAATGCTTCCACCGAACGTGCCCACAGCAGTCATTGTGGTGAGATCCTGACCAACTCCAATCCCTGCAAACCAACTATAATTTGAAGCAGATGCTGCTCGATAGGTTCCATCTTCTGTCACTCTTTGCTGTGCTGCTTCCAGTGCGTCTGAGAAGTTCAGAATGTATTTTTCACCGTTCCACTTCAATCCCTTGAAGACTCCAAGGTGGATGTTCTCAAAGTCAGTGACACCACCGTGCTCCGAAGAACCGACCAATCGCATCTGCAATCTTGACAGAGTGCCTATGGGCATCTGTTGCGCAAGTTCTGCAGCTGCTCTCGTTACTTCTGCAGTCATGGTCATTCCAGTGTACTGGAATTTTCTTGGTGTTATGCTTTGCGCTCCCACTGATATGTTTCGAGTCAATCCAACCAAATACTGATATGCAACACCCTTGAATGCACCACTGAATGAATTGGTGTTGGGGTGGGAAGTGATTTCGAGAACCTTCTGATTGGAGGATTCCCAGTCCCCCACCTTTGTGCTGACTGCAGGAGTCCCGATCACCAGTCTGAATTGTGGTGCATACACCCGGTCATTCTTTAGTCTTTGACTGAATTCGTACGACCATCGCCCCATATCACACCTGAAATTTCATTGGATTCTTGATGTCGTATTGGGGCTGATCCACAGTAGCTATTCCGAGATTTCCATATTGATTCGGAACGGCTATCTCTTTGCGTGGGATCACATAGGTCAGGGTGATATCCAATGTGTATGCAATTCGGTGATCATGGGTGTTCATCATTGACCCCACTGCACCCGTTGGAAGGATCATGGTGGGGAAGAAGTCACTGAACCTGACTGTGGACCCTTCTGGAAAGTAGTCAAAGGTGGCGCGCTCCCTCAAGACATCTGCAGGATCAATCGTCAAATTGAAATTCTCTCCACTTGTTCCAATCCCCTCAATCACATGACTCTCCCTTTTTGCCACTGGTGGGCCAGATTCTATCGTGATTTCATCTTTGATTTGTGGGACCGCACTTGCACTGTCTGCATGATAGGTCGAAGTCTCATTTGGTCCCACCTTCAGCAAGGTTGCTCCTGGTTCTACCTCTACCAGCAACTGACAAGACCAAGCATTCTCTGAATCAAGACCGAATGCAACAGTTCCACCACGTTCCAAGTGATTGATCATGGAGTTCAAATCTCGGAAAAGGTTCCTGTCTGTGTATCGCTCCAAGACAATTCTCACATCCAGATATGGTCGGAGCAGCTCCCTCACTCGTCCACCGTCGATGGTGTATGTATCAATGATGTCTCTCTTGGGTGTGATCTGCAGATCACTGAGACCTTCAGACAGTGTGATTGTCTGGCGAGTCGTTCCAAGCTTGCTTTGATGCGGCCACCAAGTAAAGAAAGGGAATCCCATCATTGACCTCCATCAAAAGCTGGTAAATGGGTTGACTTGTCCAAAAAGATCATTCTCTGCACGTCCATGCGCACCAAGATCTCTGTCCAGCATGCGCCCCAAAGCGGGCACGGAATCTGGATCGACCACTGCAGTATTGATGGTGACTGAACTCTTTCCCCCACCTCCTGTGAATGCTTGCAGCCCTTTTGCTGTAGCTGTACCGCTTCCAGCACCATTGGATGGAATCACGTGCTCACCTTGATGGACGAGTGCCATCCCCGTCCTTGGGACATAGCCACCAGTCTGGAATGAGAAGCTGAAGAAGTCCTTGATTGCGTTCCACACTGTGGTCCACCATTTCGCAATCCCATTGAATAGCGCAAGTGGTAGATCACGAAACAGCAAGACAAGCAAGCGTGGAATCAGCTTGATCACCATCTGGAATAAAGCCTTTGGAAGATCCATGATCAGAACTGGAATCAGCTTCTCAATCAATGCAGGCAGAACTTCGATCAATGCCATCGGAAGATCAATCAGAAGCATGGGAATCAGTTCCGAAAGAATATCTGGAAGACCTTCAATGATTGATTTGATCCCATCAATCACACCCTGGACAGCTTCTTTCACCACTCCAGCCATTGCTTCACCACGGTCTGTCTGTGCTTCTGCTGCTGCAATGTCTTCTTCTGTCACCTCTCCAGCTTCACTGATTGCATCTTCTCCCAATCCCATAGCAGACAGCTGTGCTTCACTTGTTCCCGCTGCAAGCAGCTTGTCTCTCTGTGCTTGCATTTCTGCCTGTCTTTCCCCTGCAATCTCTCCTGCCTTCTCTGCAGCAGCTGCATCAAAAGCTGCATCACCTTGCTGACCAAGACCAATCGCTGAAGCGATTCCTGCACCAACTGGACCAGCTGCACCAAGTGCTGAGAGACCACCTGAAGCAAGTGCGTCAGTCCCTGCAGAGATTGCACCACCAATCGCTTCACCACGTTCTTGTCTTTGTGCTTGTGGAATCTGTGCTGCAATCGCATTCATCGAAGCGACCATCCCCGCTTCTATCTCTTGGAATCTCTGAACCGCTTCTGGTCCAAGCTTTTCTGCTTCCGCTTTGGCAGCTGCAAATTTTTTCGCCATGTCCTCCAGTCTGAACTGAAGCTTCTCCGATGCTTTGGTGTTTGCATCTGCAGACATCGCAGCACCACGGAACTGGTCCCGCATCCGAACCATGGACCCACCGAACTTCTCCAGATTGGCTGCATTCTTCTCTGCTTCTTTTGCTGCTTTCTTTGCTTGGTCCACTGCTTTTTTGTCAATGCCCACCAACGTCATGATTGCATCGGAGCCTTCTGGTGGCTCGATGTCTGCAGCAGCGTCTGCAGCTTTCTGAAATCCGGTAGCCATGGTTTCAATCCTTGTGACCACCTCCTGTCCTTTTTCAAGAAATGCTTGCTGCTTTTCGCGTGCAGCATCGATTGCATCTGTTGTGTTGGACAATTCCCGATTCATTGAACCAATGGTTGCTTCAGTTGCTTCCATCGCACCACCAAGACCCTCCTGGATCTTTGGACCAATCAGTGGGATCTGTGTCAGGCTTTGCATGGAGCTGAGTGCAAATTCGGCCATTGCTATGGCAACAAGTCTGATGATCTGCTCCATTGTTCCAAATCCAACTTTGGCCTGCTCAATAAGGGCAACAAAGCGGAAGAAGGAATCCACAACAAAGACGATGGACTTTGCAAGACCACCACCGATGCTTGCAGCAAAACCACTCACCGCTTCTTTGTTCTCTTCGAGCAACTCCAGCACCACCACCAGTGATGCTTTTGCTGTGGAAAAGAGATCTGCATCACCAACATCTTTCGCAAAGACCGTGAATTGATCTTTCAGCGTGGAGAATAATCCATTGAAGGTTTGTGCAAGCTTTGCAGTCCCACCAGCAATCTTGTCATTGGTTTCCAGTGTCTTGACCAATGCTTCTCTGAATTGGTCTGCAGTCATCTCCGCTGTGGACATTCCTGCAGTCACCTCGACCATTGCAAGAACACCCTTCTCCCGCAACTGATCTGCAGCACCTGCACCACCAGCAAGCGCTTTCCCAACTGCATTCGCAGCTTCAGTGACATCCATCCCCATTGCACCAGCGAGATCCATCACCCCACCGCGAACACGGGTTGCATTCACTCCAAAAGCTTCCAATGTGGCTTCAGCTTCTACCAGACCATTGATGCTGAATGGAGTCCGTGCACTGAGTTCAAACAACTCTTGGACTCTTGCTTTCCCCTGATCCAGACCACCAAGCAATCCACCAAGACGAGTCTCAAAGCTTTCAAGGTTCGCACTGGTTTTGATTGCCAATCCACCCATGGTTCCAAGCGCAGCACCAACAGCAGCAGCTGCAGCAGCTGCAGCGGTGAATCCCTTTGCAAGCTGTGCAGTGCTTTTGCGTCTGT
>CEPI01076589.1_pt1 | contig 10498 bp, 15 predicted proteins | sample 530491 | NCBI WGS metagenome assembly CEPI01 (sample SAMEA2620210, study PRJEB7988) | marine metagenome | isolation source: saline water (ENVO:00002010), including | reverse complement strand
AACTTCAAATTATTGAAAGCCCTTGCTTTTCTATTCAATAGCGATGCACAGGTTTTGTAGTATGTTGGCAGGTCACCTATGTCGTACCATTCTTTAGTAATAATTTGGCTAAAGTTTCCATAGAGTTCTAGTGCACCTGATATATCGTAGTCCTTACTTTGATTGAAAGCCTGCTTTGCTCTCATACCTTCGCTAAATGAATATAGGCCAACTAAGGCAGTTGCATTTGGTATTGGCTTTTCTGGTTTATTATAATATTTAGTACCATCCCACATACACCAAGCTGATTGATTATCAACTTCTTTTGTAAGTAAAAAGTTTGTACCCAATGGCATATTCTTTTCTAATATAATAGCATCACCTAACCAAACCACAACTGGTTTCAAAGGATTTGTTAAAGCATTCATACCTATGGATATAGCATCCCTGGGACCATCAAAAGATGGTTGATTAGCAAACCTTACCTTGGGATGTTTTACAGCACAGTATTCTCGTATATCGGAATATTCACCATCCACTACTATTATTTCGTCAACGCTGCCATTGACTGCCTCTATGATATAATCAAGGCAAGGTTTACCATTTACACGTACCATCACTTTCGACGTGCCAGACGATAGAGGTCTTAAACGTGTTGCAGCACCAGCTGCTGGTATAATTAAATTGAATCCATTATTTTTGTCCATTTAACAAATTCCTCCAAGTTCATTGCTTTATCATCTACATAATAAGTAGAAGAATAAGGTTTACCCCATATTAATTCATCATAAGGTACATCATATCTTTCCAACCAATCGGTTGTTATCTTACCTACATCTTCTATGATTTTCTCTATATCGCCATTATGTGTCAGCATTCTTCTGGCTGTTAATAAAATAATATGGAACCCTTGCCTTTTTAATATTCGCATTCCATTTATTATTTTATTATTTGGTAAAGCATTACCATATTTTTGTTTTGCATCCTGATAATTATGATTTGTAAAACAAATCGTATCATCTATATCAATTACTATTGTTTGTTTTTTATCCAAAGAAACTCTCCAAGCTTGTTGTATTTAAATCTTTTATTTTAGTATGTACAATTCTTTTCTTCTTTTCGAAATAACTTAATTGCTGTTCAATATACTCTTTAGCACCAAATGCTGGTATATGATTATCTAAAATGTCTGTAAAAGTATCTATAGCAGTTTTTCCAAAGCATTTTTCAACCAATTGGTTCACTGACATTTTGTCTGTTTGCTTTCCAACTGTCTCTATATGTTTTAACATAGGTGGTATTACATTAGATGCATCAGCTTCCTGATAGAGGAACTCAATACCGTCCGCTAAATAATTGGCATATAACATTTCATTATTTGCTAACTCATGAATTTTATCTCTTGTTTCTTCTAGATTATTTCTATCTGACCAAATGGCTATATCATTCTTTATAAATGCTCTACCTTTTTCATCTATATTATTTTCACCATAATCTCTATCAAAAACTGGTACCGTACCAACAGCGATTATTTCCATTTGAGCATACTCAAACCTATCGCCATAGTTGTGTCTTTCCTTTGGAAGATTATATCCACTATAACCAAACATAGAGTTTGATATTAGGTTCATACCATCTTCATATTCATAAGGACCAAAGCTTTCGCATATATCACTATCATAATTATAACCTTCAAACTTATCAGTCCAATTTGTTATATCGATAATATCGAACTTAGCACCAATAGACCTTTCAATACCATGAATAGAATAATGGAAATCTTTATCTAAGTTAAACATATCCACCATTCTTTTTGGGTCCTTCATAGTTGTCCAACGACTTGCGTAAATACAACTTCTTCTTTTATCTTTAAATGGAACCCAATACTTTTCATAATCAGAAACAGTAAATGGTAATTTCATACGAGCAATCCTTTCACCAAGTTTCTTATCAGTTAGAATACTTGATATATCTTTTGCGTATGATGTTTCTGTTGAGAAGTTAAATATGATATCGCATTGATTTGCTATTGGAATATGCAAAGGTATTCTATCAAAATTCATTCTCTTAATCTCATGCATCATACCAACAAGGATTGGTTTCTCTATTTTAAGAACTAAATCTTCAAAGAAACTTTTGACTGTTGATTGTTTATGTAATGGACTTGGATAAGAGTTAAGCATAACAATATCATAATTGTCATTTAATTTTTTAGCTACCTCTGGTATTTCTTCAGCTTTGAATGAGATTGAATCTTTTATATGACCACCCGAACGAGTAAATCCACGTTCTTGTAAATCGTATATATCGACTTCATCTGGCATGTGTCTTTGGAATTCATATCCAAACTTTTCCACTCCACAGCCATCAAGGCCTTTTCCAAATACTATTGCAATTTTCATATATGTTATATTATATCATAAAATCAGTGATTTGTACACTGTTATTTTCTAAATCTTTCACGTGCTTAGGCACACCTTTTGGTATAACCTTTAAATTGATTTTACGGTTATGTGTCTTATCTTTTAAGTTCACTAACGTAATGTGTCTAGGATAGAGCTCATGTAAATCATAGGCTGCCTGTTGCATAATGTCTGCCTTACGTGCGTTAGCGTTTCCGCCTTCTTTTTCCTTTCCAATAATTAACTGCCATTTTGTAATAAAGAAATTGTTATAACCTTTTTCTATAGCTGCACAAAAGGCTGCAATATCTTCATAATATTTTACCTTTGTATAACCTAAATCATCGGCAGATAATTTTGATAGATTAATAAAAGAACTAAAAGCTCCCCAACGATTTAATCCTATAGGAAATACATCTTTACCTTTTGGAAACGTTGCAGTAGCGATTACACCAAATGGCATATCTTCTAATAATCCAATGGAATAATTTATTAGTTCATAGAATGACTCTTCTGATAGTTCCTTCTCTTTGATTACATAATCCTTTTCTTCTGTAATATGACAAGGTACTATTTTTATATCATCATCCATCATCCAAATCTTTTGGTTTTCAAACATCCAATGGCGACATATCGCATCTCTTGTTTCTGGTATACCTGCATCTTTAGGTACATCAATCATAGCAACGTTAACGCCTGGGTAATCCACAGTAAGTTTTTTGTATCTTTCCATCTCAGATACTTCTCTTCTGATTACAACATAAACTTTTTTATAGAAACTTTGTGGTATCCAACCATTTTCTAAAGCATCTATTTTGCCATCGGGTCTTTTATATGTAGGGATAACTATTTTCATAACCAAAGATATTCAATTAAATTTCTCATAAGTAATAATAAACCAACACCATTTAACATGATGAGTGCTCTATCTTTCCATAGAATAGAAACAATCAACCATAAAAATATACCAACAATCGATAGTACTAAATCATAAAATTGAAACTCTGCAATTCCTCTCATTGACATAGCAACTAATACAAAAATAGATGCTACCCATTTTACGTACCAATCAATTGTATATTTTGGTGTTGCACTTTTATATATACGTTTAGAATTCTCTAGTTCTTCTTTACTAAACTTGGTCATATATAATTCCTGCCTCCTTAAACATTTTTTCAGTTATTGCAGTACTCTTTGCCCATTTCAATGGTGCATCAACGTACTGAGCAACCACTCTTTTTATACCAACTTGGACAATACCCTTTGCGCATTCATGGCAAACTGGTAAACCGACCACATACATTGTGGCTCCTTTGAGTGATTGATTATGATAATTCGCATTGTATATACAGTTCATTTCTGCATGTACAACATACTTATATTTTTCTTCTCTATTATTCCACCTATCATCTAGGTCTTCAATATTTCTTGGAAAGCCATTATAACCTGTGGCAATAAGTCTTTTATCTTTTACAGCAATAGCAGCAATCTGTGTGCTTGGGTCCTTTGACCATTTACTAATATTCTCAGCTATTTCTAACCAACGCTTATCCCACTTATTCACTAAACAACAAACTCCATTTCATTAACTTCTCTTTTTTAACTTTCATTCTATCTTCTATTTGTTTATCAGTGACGAACCCACTCATTTTTAATATTTCAATCATACACATAACATCACCTATTTCATCTTGTAAATTTCTAATGTATTTAGTATCTTCCTTTGTTCGTATTACTTTGCTGCAAGCTTGTATAAGTTCACCACATTCTTCCATGGTAATAACTAAAGCTTCTTCTCTTTTATTCATTTAACTAAATCAAAATGCCTTTCATATACGTGAAGGTTTTGTACTTGCCAATATATTGTACCACCTTTTTGTAGTGGATGTCCATTATAATATAAGTCAGTTTCCAATTTTTCTAATACATGTTTTTGCCAAGCATAATCATTTCTATAGCCAAATATAACATCATTACTTCTCATTTGAACTACACAATGTAATCTTTCATCACGAATATAATAGGTCACAGCATTTGTACATATAAAATCATTCTTACCATTTTCTTTATACTCATGCCAGATACTTGGCCTTTGATATATCATTGATGCTCTACGTGAGTCAGGGTTATTGGTTAACTCTCTTAGAACTTTTTCATATTGTTTAAAATACTTTTTGCCATAGATAAGCAAACCATAATTGGAGTTTATTTCACCATGGTCATTGGCTGAGTATTCCCATGCTTGAGGAGCTCGAAAGTTTTTCTTTGTACCCCATATATCTCTTACGTTGGTTGATTGCGAATCATACCATCTTAATTCATCTTCAATATACTCTTGATTAGGTTCACCAAAGATTGCAGGTTCATCAGCAATAAATGATGCACCAATCATTTCAATTGTTTTTTGACCAGTTTTATCAATGGTAAAGTTTTCGTTTTTTAACTCATTGATAAAATGAGAAGCTACATTACTCGTTTTCATTCTTTATCGGTTGGTTGAACATATCTCTACTTGGGTCTTGGCCTTCCATTTTACCACGAATATATGCAACACAAAAGGATGCATAATTAATTAAATCTTTATACGAATCTTCAAGGGATTCAAAGTTTGGGTCTTTGCCAGACTCAAGGAGCGATGTTGCTCGGATTAGTTTACCAAGACATGCATCATGTAAAGTATCAATACCTCTACGATAGTGCATCGCTTGAGTTATTGTACTCTTATCACTTTGGTAATCTTGGGATTTTTTAGCTTGTAATTCTGCACATTCTTGCAGGACTTTCATACTTTCTTTCATAATTTACTCCAATAATTATCTATTATATCACATTTCATTGCAAATGTAAACCTTTAAATGTTATTTCTAAAAACAAATTCAATTGCTCGTTCAGCTTCTTTTTCAATATCTCTTTTAGCATACCAATTGCCAGTATCAGCATCCAACTGTCTGCATAAGTATTCAATCTCTTTTGCAGTGATAGGATAACCTTTTGACATTGCGTTACCAGCAGTGCTTACCATAATTTGATATAGTTTTGCATACCAACCGGTATCTGTTATAGATTTATATTCATCAATCTGTTTACGATTAACAAAAGGACAATCATCATATCCTGTCCATTTAAAGTTTGTATTGTTAAGCTGATTTTTCCTATGTTCGATTAATCCTTTTTGTATTGCATCAGGTAATCTATTGAAAAAGCCTTCTTGTCTGTTTACGTATGGATGCTTTGCCATAAGTTCTATTGGGTCCATTTGTTTACCTTCATGAGTAAAGATAAAATTAAAAGCATCTTGATATTGATTAGGAATATAATACATACGAGATAAATCTTTTGTTTGTGCATCCGATACTTCCAAGAACTCTTTATTTAAAGCATACCAAAACTTTTTAATATCATCTTTGAGAACTGGATATTTTAAATCAAATACTAAACGAAACTTTGGTGACTCTTTTGTAGATGATGCAGTTGAATAACAAACATACTTATAATCAGGATAAGTTTTTTCGATTGTTCTTATATCGCCTGTAAAATCATCCACATCCAAAGCTGCCCAGCCACCCCAACCAACAACATTATCGTTTGCTCGAGTTGTATTTGGTTCATATGTGGCAGGTGATATGAGAGGAGCTTCCTTCTTTGTAGGATACTTATCATCACTAGCTAACTTATATAACACACCAGCAAACTCATCAAAAGAACTATAATCCATTCTCTTATGAGTTTTGTTATCGTATATGTTATCAAATATCGTTAAACTTACCATGATTTCCTAAGTGGTTAGGTGCCTCCCAATCTTCTGGTTTTGCTAAGTCAGGCACACCTAATGGATTTGGCCTTCCTTCTTTTATTCCAACAAATTTATCCATGTTGGCTCTTAGTACTTCGTCCCAAGCTTTGTATGGGTCAACACCATAAGCATCGAGTGTACCAATTGCAACAACACATAAATCAATTAATCCATCCACAATCTCTTCAGCATCTTTACGTTGATATGCTGCTTGAGTTTCATCTAACTCTTCTTGTAAAAATTCAATTCTAAATTTTAAGAATTCTCTTAATTTATCAGGATTGTTTTTTACCCACTCACGAGTTTGATACTTTGTTTGCATGGTATGGATATCATTTACCCAGTCTTTGCTCATACTATTATATCCTTTTTAGGTGTCATAATCCTTGCGCCTTTACCTGTGACTTGGTCAACTAAAGATTGTAAAGGTTCAACAACGAACATAACAAATTTCTTATCAATCACCACACCATCCTTTGCTTTTGTATATGGCATAAAAGGAATAAATCCAATCTTACCAGGTTCAGGAGCAAATAAAGCATGGCCATCTTTGATTGTAATATGGTTCTGAGTTTCGGATACTTGACCGATGACCTCTTCGCCATTACTTAATCTTACTAATTTATATTCCATTTTTTTTCCTCATTTGGTATATTATAACACATTTCTGTGAAAATGTAAATACTTATTTAATTTATTTACAGTGTCTATCTCAGTTTGTGGATCGTTCCACATTCTATTTAATCTACTTGGATGTGGTATCTTACAATGCCTTACACCTAGTTTATTTAAATAGTCTGAAGCCACGTTACCCAACGCAACTATGTGAGAGTATTTATACGTTTGTTCTACGGTAAATATTACCTCATCATCTAAGTTATAGATATTAGTCCAATCGTAATCTTCTTTTATCCAACCACTAACTCTATTCCAAGTTGTTGATTTGGATTTATGTACTAAGCCTGGTTTCTGTCCAACAACTAATATATTAGCCAAAGAAATCCTCCAAGCTTGCAACTTCCTCGTGGTTCCAACCAACAGCCTGAAGTACAGGTTCGATTGGGTCAAGGAATGTCTTTTGAAACTGTGTTTCGTAATCTATGTATTTGTGTAGTTTGAATTCATCAGGCAAGTAATCCGAGAAAGCAATAACATTCTCATGAATTGGATTAGGCAAACGAAGATATACGAACTTGATTTTATCTCCATTTTGAATGTAAGGATATTTCTTTTGTAGCGATAAGTTATTTACTTGATGATTGAATAGTAATGACCCGCGTACGTGCATAGGCGTACCTTTTTTATAGATGTTATTTGCATCTTTGAACTCACGAACTTTGGTTACGCCACGTGGAAATGCAATCTCATCTGGTGGTAATGTTTTGAAATGATTTTTAAATTTTTCGATAGCCAACTGAGTTTCCCTTTCATCTTTTTGGATGATTACCTTGAACAAAGCTTTCAATGCCTCTCGGCATGGTTCAGGTGTACTAGATTTGATTGCTTCAATTCCCATGATTTTTAACTTAGGCTTTTTATATCTTACACCCTCGTTGTCATGTACGTTTAAGATATAGCGTTTTTTAGCTGTCCATATAGCACGATCAGCTATAGCTTCCCTTTTCATAACCATGCGATTAGATACACCACCTAGTATTTTAAATAAGCTATCATAAGATTTAGCCAGTTCAGGCTCAAGCATATCATTGGCAACTTTATCTAAGAAGTCAATAGGATTCTCAGGATTAAATTTAGATACTATATCATCTAAGCATACATACAAACTATCGGTGTCGATTGCAACGATATAGTCTTTTCTTTCTGTCTGTTTGAGCACTCGATTAAGGTAGGTGTTAAGTGCATATTCGGCCCATCGAATTGTAAGTTGTCCGGTGAGTGTAATGGCTTCAGCGATACGTTGGTCAAAGAATCGAAAATAACGATTCCCCAAAGCACCATACAGAGAATTAAGAAGGATTTTAATAGCAACCTGACGGTTCTCTGCGATCGCAATATTTCTTTCAATTTGGTATAGTTTTTGTTTATCATCTTTGTCAACCTTTTCTTTTTCCTTTTGAGCAGATATCATTTCTTGTTTGATGCCTACCCGTTCATTATACATTTCATCAATAATCATTGGAATGATTCCAATTTTCTTGGTACTAAAATGCTGGCCATTGGCTGCAATAGCTTTTCCATTTGGAGATTGTACTGCTTCACCAGTTGCTAGCATATTTTCTATATCGATATTACTTACTTCACCATTCAATATTGTCTCGGGAGACATATTGTATTGCATAATAATAGATGGATATAGAGAATTCAAATCAAAACTGACTATATTATTATGTATACCAATTTGTGGTTCTTTTACAAAACCACCGGGATAAAATGTTTTAGTTTTATCTTCGGCAAAAGGTATTATAATATTATGTTCATATAGTTTTCTAAATATAATCGTATCCCAAATCGCTGTGGTGCCAAACGTGTCATTGTAGTTCACTCCACCTTTGTATGCCATAGTTAAACAAAGAGTAATTAAACCAAGTTTGTCTTCGATCCTGTCGACCAACTCAACGTCCTTTATATTATAGTCAATAAATTTTTGGAAGTTATGTTGATATAAGGTATGCAAAGAACCATACTCTTCGTAGGATAACTTTTTCTCACCAAGTACTACGTGAGCGATGTGGTCCAGTTTGTAAGATTCCTGTGGGCCATAAGAATAGCCAAACTTTTTAAATAAGTCAAGGTAATCCAATTGTGATATACCTTTGAGTTCATAAGAAGTTTGAGACCTTCCCATGGTTGTAATATCTCTACGTTCAATCATTCCCCATGGTGATAACCTTTTTACGTATGGCTCACCAAGAAGTTTATGTACTCTATTTACAAGATATGGAATATCAAAAAATCTAGTATTCCAACCGGTCACTACATCGGGTGAGTGAGATGCTGAGGACCAATGTGTTATGAAGTTGACCAAGAGGTCAGCCTCAGTATCGCAATGTTTATACACCACCCGGTTGGTTTTCATTAATGATTGATTTACGTCATAGGCGCCGAGACCCCACACATAATAAGTATTGTCGATATTATTTTTAATCGTAATCGCAGTGATTTGATTATCAGCTTTATCTGGCTCGGGGAAGCCATCATCCGACGCAACCTCGATATCAATCGTAGTCACATTTACCTTGTTACGATCGAACTCGATATGACCTGGAAAATAGTCATTGATGAAAGCTGAGATATATCGAGTGTTTCCAAAGATATGGAGCCCGGCTGTTTGTTTGTTCTTTTGAACCCATTCATTTGCTGTACGCATAGATTCGAAATGCATCTCACCAACTGGAGTACCATCCAGGGCTTTCCAATTTGTAGGACGATTCGTGCTTACGTAAAGCTTAGGTTCGTATTTGATTTTTTCTGAGATTCGTTTATTGTGGTCGTACCCACGGAGGAGTATCATATTACCATAACGACTTACATTAGTATAAAACTTCATAACATGTATATTATATCACACTTCACAGCAAAAGTACACTGTTTTTTTCAAAAAGGTTTGGGGGAAGTTTCCCTCCCCCGCATGATTTAGTTTGGCTCTTATATGCTTATCGTTGATAACCACATTAGTGCAGGTGCTAATCCTAAGATTCCTATCACTATTGCAATTGCTTCAACAGCATCTATAAGGGCCCTACCAACGTCATCATACTTATCCATGTATTGGATTAATGATTTCATTTTAATCTCCAGTAAAAAGGTTTAATTTCCTACTGGGTTTTCGCTGATACTAGCCTTTCAAATATTGCTTTTTCTTTGATGCCCCAGCAGACCCTATTTCGATCTTTCTAGGACGCTTCTCTTCAGGAAGTTCTACTCTAGCATACACTACTAATATTCCATCCTTCAAATCAGCACCGTCGATTACAACAAATTCTGAGAGTCGAAAACTTTTCTCGAATTTGCGGGACGATATACCTTTGAATGCAAAATCACGCTCATCTTTATCCATCTCACCTGTGACTTTGAGAATACCATCTTTGACTTCAACATTGATGCCATCCTCTTTAAATCCAGCTACAGCCAACTCGATAAGGAATTTCTCCTCGTCGATTCTAACTATGTTGTGTGGTGGATAGTTATCTGTTCCAGACCTGGCACTTTGATGAATCCTTTCTAAGTCTTCGAATAAAGTATCAAATCCAACGAATAGTGAACGTGGAACGTTCAAGTTATTTCTTACCATTTTTATTTCCTCCTATAATAGCAAGGTTAATTTACGGACCCACTTATGCGGCATCCGTATTTATTTATACAA
>CEPI01012008.1_pt1 | contig 11066 bp, 7 predicted proteins | sample 530491 | NCBI WGS metagenome assembly CEPI01 (sample SAMEA2620210, study PRJEB7988) | marine metagenome | isolation source: saline water (ENVO:00002010), including | reverse complement strand
GGTTTAATGTCATCCAGCTGAATTTTTTCCATTTGTTTTTGACGGGAAGTTGCCTGTTTTGCTTTGGACGCATTGGCAGAGAATCGTGATACGAATTCCTGTAGCTCTTTGATCTGTGCTTTTTTCTTCGCATTGTCTGATTGCAGACGTTCGCGCGCCTGGGTGGAAGCGATCATGTACTCATCATAATTGCCCGGATAAATACGTAATTCGCCATAATCCATATCCGCCATATGCGTACAGATGCGATTGAGGAAGTGTCGATCATGCGAAATGATGATCATGGTGCTGCTGCGCTGGCTTAATACCTCTTCCAGCCAGCGGATGGTATTGATGTCCAGATGGTTGGTCGGCTCATCGAGCAGCATGATATCGGGATCAGCGAACAGTACCTGAGCCAACAGGATACGCAGCTTCCAGCCGGGTGCAATTTCACTCATCGGACCATAATGCTGTTCTACCGGAATGCCGACACCTAACAGTAATTCACCCGCACGGGATTCGGCGGTATAACCGTCCATCTCGGCGTATTGACCTTCCAGTTCTGCGACTTTCAGGCCATCTTCTTCACTCATTTCCGGCAGGTTATAAATCCGATCGCGCTCACGATGCACATCCCATAACTCAGGTTGTCCCATAATCACAACGTCAATAACACGTTGATCTTCGTACGCAAACTGATCCTGTTTTAATACCGCATAAGACTCATTAGGATCGTAACTCACATTACCCGAGGTAGGCTCTTGCACCCCGGCCAGAATTTTCATAAAAGTCGATTTACCACAACCATTTGCGCCAATCAGGCCATAACGATTGCCGCCACCGAATTTAACGGAGACATTTTCGAACAGGGGCTTGGCCCCGAATTGCATGGTGATGTTAGCAGTGCTTAACAAGGTTAAAATCCTGTATCTAAAGGAGAAATTCAGACGTGCTGAAAAAACCCGCCATTATACATGGTCTGATGGCTTGCCGATAAGGTTCAGTTTTTGTTGTCTGCTGAGTTTTTTGATTACTGCTTCCCGACGGCTTGCACTGCTGCGATCGGGATGCTGCTCCTGATACACTACTTTCTGTGCATCACTGGTATGGAAAAAACGGGCGCCGCCTTTATGGTTCTGATGTTGTTTTAAACGTCGTTCCAGGTCTGTGGTTATGCCGGTATATAAATGACCATTCGCCGCTTGAATAATGTAGAGCGTCCATTCAGTCCTGGTCATGAAAATCGAGGGCCACTGAATTAATGCAATAGCGCAGGCCGGTCGGAGCCGGGCCATCGTCAAATACATGACCCAAATGGGCTTCACATTGCTGACAGCGTACCTCGGTACGATCCATATTATGACTGTAATCCGGATGATGAGTGACTACACCATGCTCCAGCTGTGATGAAAAACTTGGCCAACCACAACCGGCATCAAACTTGGCATCTGAAGCAAATAAGGCCTGGCCACAGCAGATACAGTGATAACGTCCGGTTTCATCGTGATTGACATATTCACCTGAAAAAGGCGGCTCTGTGCCAGCCTGCCGGGTAACCCGATATTGCTCGTCACTAAGTTGCTGGCGCCACTGTGCATCCGTTTTTAAATCGGAGTTCATCTTGCTCTTCTTAATTACAACGTTGTGGCATTGTATAAAAAATCGCCAAACAATTCATACCTGTCTGGTGGATCAAGTGGCCCGTATCACCTGTTGTATGTCGGAACACATTGAAGGGAATTGTTTTAGCAATATCTGCATGCCTTCGATATCAAACGCATCAATGCGTTCCAGTAACTGGCTGGCATAGCGATCCAGAGTGTCAATCTGGTAACTACCTGCCAGTCTGGCAATTGCGTGGGCAAAATGCTTAATATCAGTCATGCTGTTACTTTTTGTGGCCATACGCCAGATTTCATCAATATCAGTTTGAAAATGCTTCAACAGGGACATCAGTTGCTGCTTGTTTAACTGTGACCAATTCTGCTGAGCTGTTGCGGTCACTTCAACTTCCATTGTCTGGTAATCTAGAAATACACTTAAGGCATGAAACAGCTCATTGCGTAAAACCGGTTTACGCAAGTAGGCATCAAAATGCTCCAGTTTATCCTGTTCGTAGGCATCTTTCATTACCGAAGCAGTCAGTGCGACTACAGGTAGATCGGGACTAAAGCCCTTTATTTTCTGGGCAGCTTCATAGCCATCCATCACGGGCATTCGGATATCCATCAACACCAGGTCCACTGAATTATTTTCAACAAACTCAACGGCCTGCTGGCCATTTTCAGCTTCACTGGTCTGAATGTTACTGTTGATAAAGTGTTGTCGAATCAACTCACGGTTATGTTCGACGTCATCGACGATCAGCATATGCGCCGGCTCAAAACGTATGCGACTGGCATCAAATGCCAAAGCCTGTTGCCGGAGTTTGTCACTGGCCATGGCGGCAATATCGATCCCGGGCAAGTCAATACTGAATACCGAACCTTCACCGCTGTTACTCTGCAGATGGATTTGCCCCCCCATCATTTCTATCAATCGGCGGGTGATTGATAAACCAAGGCCCGTACCACCATATTTACGAACATCCTGACCAGATTGCTGGGCGAATATTTCAAAAATATGTTCAATCTCAGCTTCGGGAATACCAATCCCGGTATCTTCAACCCGTATATGTAAATCCAGCTTACTCAGATGATCATCGACATTATCGGCGTGCACATGAATACGAACATGTCCTGTCTCAGTGAATTTGACGGCATTGCTGATTAAATTGAACAGGACTTGTCTGAGACGGGTGGCATCCAGTAGCAGGCCGTGAGGCAACTGTGGGTCAATATCTAAATGCAAGGCTAAATCCTTATTACGGATTTGCAGAATAAACATATTGGCTATCTCATCAAACAACTGGTGTGGATCAGTCGCCGTTTTATTCAGAATCAGTTTGCCGGCTTCAATTTTCGATAAATCAAGAATATCGTTGATCAGCAGCAACAGTGTATTGCCCGCACTGCGAATGGTTTTAATAAAGGATTTGAGTCTGGGTTCGGTGACCTGTTCGTCCAGCAGCTCGGTAAACCCCAGAATAGCATTCATCGGGGTTCGGATTTCATGACTCATATTGGCGAGAAATTGCGATTTGGCCAGATTTGCTGCTTCTGCATGGCTCTTGGCCTCTTTCAGTGAATTTTCCAGCGCAATTCGTTCATCCATATTAAGATAAAAGCCGAGAAAAGCCGGTTTGCCCTGATACTGAATGGAAATGATTGAAAACAGGCCCTGAATAAGCTGACCATTCCGGCTTCTTATGTTGACCATTTCACCATTGATTTCGCCTGCAGAAGCAAGTTTTGCCTGTACATCATCGCGTTGAGAAATATCAGCATAAAAATCCTGAACTTTTAATGTTTTCTGCTGATCGGCGGTAAAACCCAGTTCTTTATGACAATACTTGTTCGCCAGCAGAATACTGCCATCTAAGGCCGACGTTACCATGAGGCTCATCGGCATCACATTAATCAGATGAAATAGCTGGGTTTCACTTTCCCGGAGCTGCTGTTCGGAAATAAGCCGTTTATTGACTTCAGTACGTAAGCGACGGTTCCAGTAGATAGTGGCAAGCAGGAAAATCAGCAGGACAGATGCGACCTGTATCAGTAGTGTGTAATTGGTGCGTTCAATCGTATTAACCGACATCCAGCGTTGGTCGATGGCTCGTTTTTCATCTTCTGTGATGGCTGTGATCGCTTTATTGATTATCGATAAAAGTTCGGGCTGATCCTTGACTATACCTACATGTAAGGCTGAGGAGTACTCCCGGACAATACTGGTATTCAGATGAGTCAAACCCGACTGGCTGGCGTTGTAGGTGATGGTGGGAAGAATGTCAAAATAACCATCAATCTCTTCCGCCGCCAACATCGCCAGTCCATCACGCACAGAGGGTACATAGATGATGTCAATTTCCGGATAGTAGGCCAGTAAAATCGACTCGGCAAAATAGCCTTTTACCACGCCGACAGGTTTATTGTTGAATTCACTCAGACTGCTGAGATGACCGAATTTCGTTGTGGCCATGGCCAGTGGGTAATCCAGATACGGAATGGACATGTCGAGAAATGTTTCACGAAATGTATTACGTGAAAGAGCCACAATAAGATCTATTTCACGGTTTTGTGCCGCTTCAATGACAGATTGCCAGTCCGCATTGGGTTCAAGTTGAAACTGCAGACCCGTTTGCTTGCTGATAAGTTGAAAATAATCAGCGCTGATACCACTGTGCTCACCATTTTTGTCTATAAAATCAAAAGGTGGCCAATAAGGGTCTACACCGATTCTGACAATCGGGTTATCTTTTATCCATTGCTGTTCGTTGTCGGTTAATTCGAGTCGACTCTGCTCAAACGGCAATACTTCAAATGCACTGCTATCACTGACAACGGCATACCATTTATCAATGATCTGCTGTTTTTCGGCCGCGGTAATTGCCGATAACGATTTTTCAATAATGCTGTGTAGCAGCGGATAACGTTTATCAATGGCAACAGATGTGTCGGTGGTCAGATTGGGCACTTTGGCGACCACTTTGAGATTGGAAAGATAACGTTGTTTGATTACGTTGGTTGCCACTGCGATATTACCGATATAGGCATCGGCTCTGGAAAAGGAAACCGCTTCCAGCGAATCATCGTTTGAGTCAGTCAACACCAGCGCCAAGTCCGGGTAATGGATTTTCAGCCAGTTATGCAGATAGGAGTCTTTATTTACAGCGACTTTAAGCCCAATCAAATCATCCATTGATTGAATATCATCGCGCTGCTTCTGGACAATAATGCCCAGTGAAAGACTGACATAGGGTTTTGAAAAGAAGAGAAACTCCTGTCTTGCCTCGGTAGCGGCTGCGCAGCTCAATCCCATTAACTCGCCGGCACGCATTTTTTCCATGGTGTTAGCCCATACATCTGGCTGAACGGTAATTTTCAGGCCACTTTTTTCACTGACAAGCTTCAATACATCAGCCGCTATGCCATCATGTTCGCCTTGGTCATTCAGAAAATCATAAGGTGCCCAACTGAAGTCTGCGCCGAGTTGGATTTCTGGGTTGTCAGCTATCCATGCCTGTTCTTCTTCGGTGAAAGTCAGTGCCGACAAGCGGCAACTGATGAACAGCAGAGCAAGCAATAGCAACCAGTTAGTTTTGATCGGCAATCGCAACAAATTCATCAATGTGTTCCATTAGCAGGTTCACCAGATAGGGATCAAACTGGCTACTGCTATGTGTCCTGATGTAATCAATGGTGGCATCTAATGGCCAGGCATCTTTATAAACCCGCTTGTGTAACAAAGCATCAAAGACATCAATCAACCCAACAATTCGGCCATAAATATGTATGTCCTGACCTTTTAAACCCTGAGGATAACCGGATCCATCCCATTTCTCATGGTGTTGGTGAGCGATGATGGCGGCAGCTTTGGTGTATTTACGTTTTGAATTATCAAGAATTTTATAGGCTCGGGTGGTGTGGGTTTTCATAATGGCAAATTCGTCTTCAGTGAGTTTGCCCGGTTTATGCAATATGGAATGGGGAATGGTGATTTTGCCAATATCATGCATCGGTGCGGCATGAAACAGAATATCGGCATCCTCATCGGTCAGACTTTCGTGATACAACGCCAGTAATCTGGAGCATTCGGCAACCCGGCGGATATGTTTGCCAGTTTCATCGGAAGTCGATTCCATCAGTTCGGTTAATACGTAAATCATTTCCAGCTGGTTTTGTTCCAGTTCGGTCATTAACCGTTGCTGATTTAATTCGTATTTTTGCTGCAGAGACAGATTGTTTTGCTGCAGCAGTTTTTTAGCACGATATAACGTGAGATGGGTGTTGACTCTGGCCAGCAGCTCTTCGGCGTGAAACGGTTTACACAGGTAATCCACTGCTCCGGCCTGAAAGCCCTGACTGATAGAGTCGACATCAACTTTGGCCGTGACAAAGATAATGGGGATATCCTGAAGCCGGGGTTCTGCCTTTATACGTCGGCAAACCTCGTAGCCATCCATTTCCGGCATCATGATATCAAGCAGAATCAGGTCATATTCATGCGTTCGCATCAAAGCGAGTGCTTCTGGACCGCGAGTGGCAAAAGAAAGATTATAGGGCTCTTCCTTAAGAAAATTCATGGCCACCTGAATATTGTCAGGGACGTCATCGACGATTAAAACATTGGCGTTATTATCCATCGCGATTCCTTGTATATAGATACTCTTGCGACAATCAGTTAGTGACTGCAAATGGTATCTACTGAAAATAACAGTAACGATAGATCTTGTCTATCAGTCTTAAAAGCTGGTTTAACAAATATCGACAAACTAATTGCATCTGACTGGTAAGTTTATATTTGAGTTGCAATGATGAGGGATAAAAACAAAATAAGTATGATGTGGTTTTAAATAGCGGGAAGCGAAAATGGCTTTGCAAAAAGCGCCGGAATGGCAGGCTTTACTTGAGTATGAATTTGATCAGCCTTATATGCAGCAGTTAAAGGCATTTTTACAGCAGCAAAAAGCACAACATAAGGTGATATATCCACATTCGTCCAATTGGTTTCATGCGTTGGAAACGACACCATTATCACAGGTAAAAGTCGTGATCCTCGGTCAGGATCCCTATCATCAGCCAGATCAGGCACATGGTTTATGTTTTTCGGTAAAGCCAGGCATGGCTATTCCGCCTTCCTTAAGGAATATCTATAAAGAACTGAATAATGATCTGGAGATTATTCCCCCCAAACATGGCTATCTGGAAGCCTGGGCCAGGCAAGGCGTTTTGCTGCTCAATGCTGTGTTAACCGTGGAGCACGGTCAGGCGAATGCGCATCAGGGGAAAGGCTGGGAACAGTTTACGGATAGGGTGATCAGTGTGGTTAATAAGCAACGCGACCATGTCGTATTTATGTTGTGGGGCAGTTATGCGCAGAAAAAAGGGGCGGCCATTGACGGCCAACGACATCTGGTTTTAAAAGCACCCCATCCCTCACCGCTGTCAGCACACCGCGGATTTCTGGGATGCAAACATTTCAGTCGGGCTAACGAGTATTTACAACAGCACGGTCAAACGCCCATAGATTGGCAGTTACCTGCTTCGGTCAAGTTGTCATCAGATTGAATTTTGTTGTGTAACAGAGATTTCTCCAATACAGCCGATGGGCAGGCTTGATACAATTCGCGCCATGATAAATCTTAGCCAACTTTCTTTACGTCGCGGACCACGGTTGCTGTTTGAAGCGGCCAACCTGGTGATTCACCCGGGGCAACGTGTAGGTTTGACCGGTGCTAATGGCACGGGTAAATCCAGTTTATTTGCGATGATTCGGAATGAAATACACGCTGACAGCGGTGACCTGACTCTACCTGAGTCATGGGTGATTGCGCATGTCGCGCAGGAAACCCCTGCGGTTAATATACCGGCAATTGATTATGTGTTGCAGGGTGATGCAGAACTTAACCAGTTGCTGACACAATTGACACAAGCAGAACAAACCAATGATGGCCATCTGCAAACTCAGCTACATGATAAATTAGGGTTGATTGATGGTTATACCGCACGCAGTCGGGCGGCAAAACTGCTTCATGGACTAGGATTCAGTGCTGATCAGCAGGAAAATGCCGTCACTACATTTTCCGGTGGCTGGCGTATGCGACTTAATCTTGCTCAGGCATTAATGTGCCGTAGTGACTTGCTGCTGCTGGATGAACCCACTAACCATCTGGATCTTGAAGCCGTATATTGGTTGGAAGAATGGTTACGCAGTTATAGTGGAACCCTGCTGGTTATTTCGCACGACCGTGAGTTTCTGGATCGGGTCGTTACGCAGATTGCCCATATAGAACAGCAACGCATTAAATTGTATACCGGTAATTATTCGGACTTTGAAGTAGCACGCGCCGAGCATCTGGCCAATCAGCAATCCGCTTATCAGAAACAGCAATCTGAAATTGCGCATATCCGTGACTTTGTGAATCGTTTCAAAGCCAAAGCGACTAAAGCCAAGCAGGCACAAAGTCGTATCAAGGCATTGGAACGTATGGAAAAGATTGCCCCTGCGCATGTGGATTCGCCGTTTCATTTCAGTTTTTTTCAACCACGGCGTTTAACCACGCCAATTTTAGCGCTGGATAAAGCCAGTGTTGGTTATCAGCAAACGCCGTTAATTGACAATATCAAGCTTAACCTTGCGCCCGGCGATCGCATCGGGCTGTTGGGGCCGAACGGGGCCGGTAAGTCCACGCTAATCAAGCTGATTGCGGGTGAGCTGCAACCATTGACTGGCAAACGCCGTGAAGGTAAAGATATTGTTATTGGCTATTTTGCTCAGCATCAGCTGGAACAGTTACGGCCAGAGGATAGTGCCTTAAATCATTTGCAGCGGTTGGATCCCATGGCAACCGAACAGGACTGCCGTAACTTTCTGGGTGGTTTTGGGTTTAATGGTGATACCGCTCTGGAGCCCGTCGCTCCGTTTTCCGGCGGCGAGAAAGCGCGTCTTGTCCTGGCTTTATTAGTATATCAGCGACCAGCCCTGTTATTGCTGGATGAGCCGACCAACCACCTTGATTTAGAGATGCGTCTGGCACTGAATATGGCGTTGCAGGAATTTGAAGGGGCACTGGTTGTTGTTTCCCATGATCGGTATTTTTTGCGAAATGTCACAGACGATTTATGGCTGGTGGCGGATGGCAAGGCAACGGTATTTGACGGCGATTTGGATGACTATCGTCAGTTAAGACTTGGCCGGGATAGTAGTAATAACATCGAAAAAAATACGCTTGGTAACAACACTAAAAAATTAGACCGTCAGGCCGCTGCACAGCAACGGCAAAAATTACAGCCTTTGCGAAATCAGGTCAAAAAAGCCGAGCAGGTGCTTGATAAGCTGAATGCAGAGTTAGCCAAAATTGAAGGTTTGCTGGCTGATACCTCACTGTATGAGATGGCGAATAAAGAAAAACTGAAGACCTTGTTGCAACAGCAAGCAGCAACCAAGTCTGCATTGGAGCAGGCTGAAATGGACTGGCTTGATGCCAGTGAAATACTCGAAAACGCAGAAACTGCAGAGGTTTAATCCGTGGCATTATTGTCTTTAAAACAGCTGACCGTCAGTTATGGTGGCCCAAATTTACTGGATAAAGTCGAGTTTCAGCTCGATAAGGGGGAACGGGTTTGCCTTGTTGGCCGCAATGGCGCCGGTAAATCCACATTAATGAAAGTCATTGCTGGCGAGATTACGCCGGATAGCGGTGAAATGGTTGGTTTGCAGGAGTTAAAAATTGCCCGACTGGAGCAGGAAGTTCCTGCTGGTACGGCGGGTAGTGTGTTTGATGTCGTCGCTGATGGACTCGGTGAAGTTGGGCCTTTGCTGGTGGAATATCACCATATTGTTCAGCAACTGCAACATGATAGTAGTGAACAAATACTCAACAAGCTGGAAAAAGCCCAGCATAAATTAGAAGCCGTTGATGGCTGGAGTCTCGAACAGCAGGTGGAAACGGTTATTTCCCGTTTATCGCTGGATGCCGATGTTGAGTTTTCCAGTTTATCCGGTGGTATGAAAAGACGGGTTCTTCTGGCTCAGGCACTGGTACGCCAACCGGATATCTTACTACTCGATGAGCCTACCAACCATCTGGATATCAGCTCTATCACCTGGCTAGAAGGTTTTCTGAAAAGTTACGGCGGCACCTTATTGTTTATTACCCATGACCGCAGTTTTTTACAGGCTTTGGCCACACGTATTGTGCAGTTAGATCGTGGGCAACTGGTGAGCTTTCCCGGTGACTACAAAAGCTTTTTGCAAAAACGGGAAGCCTTATTGTCTGCCGAAGCCGAGCAGAATGCCCAGTTTGATAAAAAGCTGGCCCAGGAAGAAGTGTGGATCCGTCAGGGAATCAAAGCCAGACGCACCCGTAATGAAGGTCGGGTGAGGGCGTTGGAAAAACTGCGTCGTGAACGCGGCCAACGTCGTGAAGTGCTTGGCAATGTGTCGATGCAAATCCAGGAAGGCGATCGGAGTGGCAAGCTGGTGGTCGAAGTTGAGAATATCAGTCAGGCATTTGATGGCCGGCAGTTATTTAAAGATTTCTCAACAGTGATTCAGCGCGGTGATCGCATTGGTATTATCGGACCCAATGGCTGTGGTAAAAGTACGTTACTGTCAATTCTGCTGGGACGGGCAGAACCCGAATCCGGAACAGTGCGTTTAGGCACCAATCTGCAGGTGGCCTATTTTGATCAATTACGTAGTCAACTTGATGAGGAAGCCAGTGTCGTTGACAACGTTGGGCAGGGTAGAGACTTTGTTGAAATCAATGGTAGCCGAAAACATGTGATTGGTTATCTGCAGGATTTCCTGTTTACGCCGGATCGGGCCAGAACCCCGGTAAAAGCGTTATCCGGTGGTGAGCGTAATCGGTTATTACTGGCCAAACTGTTTACCCAGCCCGCAAATTTACTGGTTTTGGATGAACCGACCAATGATCTGGATGCTGAAACCCTGGAATTGCTGGAGGATTTGTTACTGGGCTTTACCGGTACCATGCTGCTGGTCAGTCATGATCGCAGCTTTCTGAACAATGTGGTCACCAGCTGTATTGTGTTTGATGAAGATCAGCAAGTGCGTGAATATGTCGGTGGCTATGACGATTGGCTGGCACAACGCCAACAGTCCGTTAAGCAGGATAAACCGGCTGTCAGACTAGAGCCTGCTTCTCCAAAACCGGTTAAGAAAAAGGCGACATTAACCTATCAGCAACAACTGGATCTGAAAGCTTTGCCGTTAGAAATTGAAAAACTTGAACAAAAAATTGCAGCGTTAACCGAAAAAATGTCGGCAGCAGACTTTTATCAACAGGATGCTAAGAAAATTAAAGAAACTCAAAAGCAAATGGCCGATTTAGAGAAGCAGCTGGAAGCCGCTTTTGATAAATGGGAAAAGCTGGAGGCATTGCAAAACGCCTAGTCAGAAATTTACAGCTAGGGCTGTTTATCTTTCATCTCCGCCTCTGTTGTGAGCTGAAAAAGCGTCAA
>CEPI01010396.1_pt1 | contig 11215 bp, 12 predicted proteins | sample 530491 | NCBI WGS metagenome assembly CEPI01 (sample SAMEA2620210, study PRJEB7988) | marine metagenome | isolation source: saline water (ENVO:00002010), including | reverse complement strand
AAAATTATTACCCCACAATAAACTAGTTACTGGATAACCATAATTAACTATACTATGATTAAATTGATTTACATATAAACTAATCATAACACGAACATAATTATTTGGTGCTTCTTCAAATTGCACATTCTTAACGCTCCAACATTTTTTATGTACTGGTAGAGTATTGTTAATTATATCGTTATTAGTCCAATTAAAATTCTCATTAACATAATTAATATTTATATATGTGCTTGACTGATCAATCCAATCTACATCATCTGCATTATTATATCGATCAGCATTTTGTATTTTGAGTCCTATAGTTGGGCAGTTAAAACGATAAGCCTTATCGGTATCTGTTGGCACATTTTCACAAGTAGTTTCCCAATCTTTATTAACCCAACCTTTCCACACAAAAAAACTTATACTCATGTTTGCGCCTTGGTTAAAAGAAAGATTTGTAAAGAAAGCAGAACTCATAGGATAAACAACTGGTCTGTTATTTCCTCGATTTATTAAAGCAATATTATGACTAGTATTTCTTTCAAAAGGTGTAATGCAAAAAGTATGGTGATCTTTACTAAAATCACTTGTTCCCCAACCAGTTGCTTGTTCCATGTCAACTAATTTACCACCACCAATCTTATCATATCTCCTCCAGTAAGTTTCGTTGCTTGAATCTGTTTGAGCATAGTTTTCTGTTGCTTGGTTACGAACAACATAACTACCTCTCAATCCTATTGCTTGATTATAACCCCAATTAAAGTTATAACCTCTCCTAAATTCAGGTATAATACTTGAACTGGTATTAGAGGGTAACAACTCGTAATCATAATTTTTATCTTGTCTATATTGACCTACAAAACTATTATAACCTACTCCACTTGGAAACTGGTATCTTATTGCAGTATTAGTTAATTCGCCTACTTGTTGAGGAATAAATATACCTGCATTTGTGCTTGGTGCTGGAGCGGGATCAGAATTAGAAACTTGCCCATATTTATACGCCTTAACATAAGACAAAAACTGAGCACTCATTCTTATTATAGATCTATACCAACTATCTTTCATTATAAATTATCTTTATGTTTTTCCAACTTGTTGTCGTTGTCCAATTCATTTTTTAAAAATTTTTTTAGCAGAGTTATGTTATTCTGCTTAGGTTTAGAGTTTCTTTTTTTGATCATTTCTATAGCATTATTTCCAAAGTGTCCAAACATTATAAAACCCAACCAGTAAAGTCAGCGGTATAGTCAGGCCACATTCCATCTGCATCGTTATTATTATACTCAGGATACAAATTGGAGTTATAGCACATATAATCTAAATACCTACGAGTATAAAATTGTGCAAACTGCCTATGTCTGTCTATCATTTTATCTACTTCTTGGGGAGTTGCAGTATCTGAGTTTTCTGATCTATGTTTATACACACCTGAATTACTAATCTGATATGCTGCAAAAGGCAGATAGTCAACCATTGCATAGTGAACTAGCATAGGTTTAAGATATTTATCTACTAATAGCAAATAATCACCAGTAAGTTGGTTGTTTATAATTTTCTCGCTGATGGCATCATATAAAGCAGTCCCTAAATAGTTTTGTAGGTGTATCTGTTGAGCGATCTTAATAAATTGTATAAATTTACTAGTGTCAATGTTGCCGTCTAATATTGTATTATTAGTTAAATCTTCTCTACTTATAAATAATGCTATTGCCATATCTTACTATTTTTTCTTTCTTTTTGAAGGCCATGCCCCTCTGCCTGGTAACCTATCAGTTGCTATAGATGCTTTCTTACTTCCTCTTGGGTTTTTTAGATAACTACTAGGTATTGTTCTTGTTTTATTATAATTACCTAAATTTTTACTAACCTCTGTATTACTTTCTAATCTGTATAATACTCTTACCCACTTATGCTGACAATATATACCACCTTTTAGTTCAAAAATATTATATCTTATACTAGGTCTGTGTCTAAATTCTACATTAACATTATCTTTCCAACTTGCTCGTTCAATATCCTCTATTCTCCATACAATACCCGCATTACTCATGTTCATCATGTTGCGACAAAAATCTCTTGACTTGCCACTTTTTCTCATACCTCGAGCATACTTGTATCTTATTTTATATAAACCATTTTTGCTATCTAAACTACTCCACTCACTTCCTTTTCCTCTACTAGTTACATAATCTTTTAGTCCAACTGCTTTTTTTAGTTTGTTTAATGTTGTAGGTTTTTCTTTGATCAAATAATTTGCCCAGTCCTCTATGTCGTAACCTGCATCTTCATCCATTTCTGCTACATATACATAACCCTCTGGTCCTTTAGTTCCCTCTCTCGCTAATGTTGTGCTGATCAAATCTTTATCTTCTTCAGATAATTCAACTTTGCACTCTCCTAATTCTAAGTCATTAACAGTAGTTGTGTCTTCATCTTTTTCTCCAGTCTCTTTTTCTATTTGTTCGCCACTTTGAGCATTTTCCAAATCAGCGAATTCTAGAGGTTGTAAGGTCTTAAAATATAAATCTAGTGATATACCATTAAAATTTAATATTTCGTCAAATGCGATAAGTAAAAGGTTCTGTATTGGCCTAATAACTATATTATCCATTAATGTACTTGCAGTTTTTAGTTCTTCTGCATTATTTCCTAAACCAGTTTGATCTTTTATACCTAATAACATAGGACTAACTACTCTGTGTGCAACCATTATTTTTTTCATGCTCTCATCACTTAGAAACTGGTATTGGTTGTGTGCATCTGATAACTGAACTGGCTCTATACTACTGCTACTTTCTGTATTTTCGTTGAATGATAAAATAAACTTACCTGCATTACTACTTCCACTAAATTTTTGCCTTACTGCTTGTTCAATATTTTCTCTTTCTTCTTCATTTGGTACTCCATTATTAAAATTGATCAGCATACTAGGTGCTAAACCATTCATGATATTATTTAAGTGATAGTTGCTAATTTCTTCCTCTAATTCAGCGTACTGCAAACCACCTTGGTAATCTACTGGAGAGTAGTAATAATGTCCTGCGACATAAGGTCTAACATATAAAATTTCTACTGGTTCTAAACTTGTTCCAAATGCCGGTATTCTTTTTAACTCTTGATTAGGTTTTATTTTTTCCCAGTCTCCACAATAATAAAAACCTTTTATTTCTCCATCATCTTTATCTGCAACTTCCATTGCTAAGGTTTCTACTGGAATATGTCCTACTTCGCTAATTTTAGTTCTGTCTTTATTGTATGCAACTTGGATAGCACATTGTCCTAATAACTTTAAGTCATATACTAATTTTCTTACACACTCATCGCTCATCAATAACTTAACCTCTGCCCATTCTAAAGGTTTTTCCTCGCTATCTGTTGCCATCAAGCCTTCTCCGTAAACCATTTGACTTACTCCATTAATGATAGCATTATTAGTTGGTGATCCAGTATATCTGTCTATCAAATATTGAAAATAACTATTTTTAGGACCATAAGTAACATAATCTTTTTTATCTATAACCTCAATAGTAGGACTTGTATAGGTTGCTAAGTTTACTAATTTTATTTTGCTCATAATATTATATATTCGTTACTACTTTCAACTACTTTATATTTATCTTTATTAGGATCGTATAAGTCATTATCTTGTTGATCTATTGTCTGATCAGTTACAAATAATGTTTCTCTTGCTAATAAAGTTCCATTGTTATCATATACAGTTAAGTCAAAGTAATTATTTTCTACTAAGTCGTTTTTTATTACATCAGTTATTAGAATGTTGTAGTAGTTTTCATTCTCAGTTGGTATTACATTAGTATATAATTCAAGTTTATTACTACTCCTACTTCTAATTTCCATTCTCACTTGTCCTTGTGGATTAATGCGAGGTCTGAATATTAGTTTTATATCTTGATTTCCAGTAGTAGTTAATATCTTCATACTTATATAACTATCAATATTAATAAGTTGTTAGTATTGCAAAAAAAAAGCACCTATAAAGATGCTTTCTTTCCACTATATAAATAAATGATCTTATTAAGGATTTATTTGATTTGTGCTAACTGTTACTCCTATATTGTCAATATCATTTGACAAAAAGTTTGCTGGTTTCTTTTCCATGCCCTGCATAGTTAGTGTATAACCACTTAAATCTCCCATTGCTCCACCAGTCACAACCGTACCACCATTACAATCCATACCAAACTCCAATCCTGCTACAAATAAATTTCCATTATTGTCTTCTACAATACAGTGAGGTCTTGCAACTGCTAATAAAGCAATTTGATCATTGGTTTCGTAATCTAACTTGTGAAAAGTTAAATTTAATAATTGATCATAAAAAGTTGTTCCATTTTCTCTTGAACTTGTTATAGTTTGATCAAAACTAGAATTACCTTTTAGATCATATTGGTATACTGTTCCAGATGCAAAACTGCTTATTTGCGCACTCGTACCTGGATTAGTATAAGTAACATCACCTAAAGTTCCGAAATCAGCGAAATAAACTTTTGTTAATCCACCTACCGAATCTTTACAAGGTTCTGTTCTCCCCTCAGTTAATAAACATGCCATATCTAATTAATTTTAAAAAAAAGGGTAGGCAAGACTTTTCCAACCTACCCTCTTATGTTATACTTACTTCTAGTTTATGATAATACAGCAGTATCGCTACCTATACCATAAGTGACACCTGCAGTAAATCTCATAACAACTCTTACTTGCTGAGATCCATCAATATCTGCCATGTCGATTACTTTGACTACATTAGTATCATTAAGCAAACCAGTACCGAAATATAGGTTACTTTTTTGTGCTGCAACTGCATGGTCATCTGGTAATCCATTTGTAACGAAAATTTTAATTCCGTCAAAACTTAAACTACCATTTGTGTACCACATAGTTCCTTTGCTCTCATAACCATTGCTACCTACACCTGCTGCGAAACCACCTAACGCTCTAACATACGCTCTAGCAATGTTTTGTGATAAATACAAGTGTAAATCTTCCTTACCATATACTGCTGTTGGAATAGCATCTACTAAGTTGCCTAAGTTTTCAATAACATTACTGCTATCTATTGCTGCAGTTTTTGCTACTGCGATAGAACCTGATCCTGCAGTTTGTAACTGAGGAACTAATCCTTCAAAACTATCTGCACCAATACCACCATTCCAAATCTTTTGCTCAATAAATTGTGCTACCTCTGCAGATGCATGAGCGATTAAGAAATCAGAAAATTTAGGTGGTAGATTATCAAATGCTGAGTAACCCATAGAAACTGCACCCCAATCGTCTTGGAATTGTTTCTTACATAGAATCATATTTTGCTGAAATGGTAGAGGCTCTAATACTCTCTCTCCTAATGTTATATCAGCAGTATCTACGAATTCACAAGATGCACCTCTAATGCTATCTACATTAGTAAAAGTACTAATTGTTTGTTTGTACTTGATATTTGGTTTTACTGTTATTCCTCCATTATCAAGTGTAACCCCTGAAAATAATGCTGCTGCAATATATTCACCTGCCCATTCTCCTGCATAACTAGATGCTGGATTGAAAGTTGGTTGAGGTTGTGCTAAATTATATTTTTTTAAACTCATTTTTCTTTTTAATTTTTAATATTACTTATTCTCTCCATTATTCTATCCATAGTCGAATTAGGCTTATTATTTCCTAACTTAAACTTTCGTTGCTTAGTTTCAGTATTAGGACTATGTTTTAGAAGTTGTGTTTCTTGTAGTTCCTCTTTTACTACAAAGGCACCATCTTCTTCTTTGCCCTCATTTAGTTTTGCTTCAACTTTTTCGATCATAGATTTGATCTCTTTAATGTTGCTCTCAAACTCCTCTTTAGAAACATATTCCATTTCTTCCTTTTTGTCCTCATGTTCCTCGTACTTGTCTTTGTCTTTGTCATGGTCGCCTAAATTAGTGTCTTCCACATCTTTTCTAATATCTTCCTTAGCATCAGCGATACCATCTTTGTATCCTTCTTCCTCTGCCTCTGGAACACTTTCCATGTGAATTTTACCAATTTTACCAACTTCACCTACTACTAATACTTTGCCATCTGCCAACTCGTATTCTCCAACTGGCAGTGGAACTTTTCCGTCATCAGTAATTAAATGAACTTCTGCGCCTTCAACAAACTCATCTGCTTCGATAGTTGCTCCATTAGCAAGTTTCATAGTTGCTAACTCAACTTCTGCTTTTTTTAAAAAAGTATCAAAGCGTTTTAAAATATCAATCGCGTTCATAGATAAATTTTTTTAAAGGTTATTAATTATCTATATAACTGATATAAAAAGATAGGTGGGCGTTTAAGGAGTTTCTATAAATGTTTTTAAGTCTCCAAGTGTAACTTGTTTAGTAACATTATTGACAACTATAATAAGAACATCATTGTCAGATAACTCGCTTAGCGATGCTATTGGTAATTGTGTTATTGTTTTATTAGCCATATTTTAAATATTAGGACCCCAAACTAAACTTCCTTTTTCGTTCTGATCATTACCCCACAGAATCAAAAATTGTGGTTTACCTTGCGATGCTTGTTCTGATTTTAGTAAATTTTGTTGAAAGGGGTCACTACCTTGTGTTCTACCTATTCCTTGATTCCATAAATATCCCTCGCAACATTCATTAGCATAAGTTTCTCCATCTATACAAAGGCAAGCGGGTTTTCTCCTAGAAACTCCCCAACCCTCAGTAGCATATCTTTCGTTTTTTTTCATTATTAATCTTTAATAGGAACACAATTAGGAACTTCTTTTCCATCTACTTTTTTTGTTCCGATCATTTCGTATCCATCCCAACAAGGTTTCTTAAATTTTTGTTCGTATAACATTCTATAAATTTCTTTCAATGTTTCTAATGCTACATCCTCTTTAGGACTTTTATTGTGTTTTCTGCAAGGCATATACCAAGTTTTACCATTTAGATCGTGTGTGTGGTAACCCTCACAACCTACATCTTTTGCGACTTGTAATGCTTTCTCTTTGCTTGAATATGCTAACCTATCATCTATAACTGCTCTTGCACCATCAATAACTTGTGTTTTAAAATTTCTTTTTCCTTGTTCAGCGAAATAACCCTCAATACTAAAACCTTTAACTTTACCAGTTTTGACAAACTCTTGCCATATTTGATCATTATCTACTTTTACACTTCCCATCCAAGTTCCCTCAGGCATTTCCATACCATATTTATATGACTTATCCATTTTTGGATCTTCAACTATCCAACTTTCGACTAAGGTTAATCCATGTATCTTTTTTTGATGTTCAAGTGTGCTATTTTTTTGTTTGTTGTTTTTTAAGAAAAATTGACTCGCCTGATTAACAGTATCTTTGCTAAAATATATATAATACTCTTTTCCGTCAGGATCTTTTCTAAATATTGGTTTGTTAGGTATTAATAGAGGACCCATTAATATTTTTCTTTCCTCATCAACTGCTTGAAATTTAAACTCTTTACCTTTAAGAGCGATAAAATCTTCCTCTATTGCAGGATATTCTACTATGCTGATAGCATCAACACCAGTATCCATGTCGTTGTCCTCTAAAAATAACTCTACTATATCTAAACTCATAATGATCTTTTTTTATATAACGATTAAAATTTATAAACTGGTCGTTTCAACAATATTTCTTTCCAAACTTTGTGCGGTTGTTACATCATTAGCAACTACATATGCTTGTACTGGTTCGTTTTCTTGTTCGCCTAAGGCTTGTGCTAATTGATTTGTCTCACTTGCACCTATTAAACTAAAATTAGGCGCACCACCTTGTGCCATTTGCGGTGCAGATGTTTGTGTAGGTGTTGGCGATCCCCCTTGATCAGGAGTCTTAGGTATTTTTGTAGCAGTAATTTTTCTTATTTGTGCAATACCGCCTATAATTGCAGCAGCACTTGCTGCGAATCCTAATGCTGGACCTATAATAGGAATACCTGCTAATGACTTATAACTATCTTGTGCTGACTGATATGTTGAGATAGTTGTTGCTGCGATAGCAGTTGCCTTACCTGCTGCAGTTTCTTCACCTAATACTGTACTTAAACTTGCCAATGCACCACCCACTTTTTGTAAGTTTTCTCTTTTTGTGTTTGCCTCATCATCCGACAACTTTTTCTTTGTATCAGTTATTTGTTCTTCAAATACTACATTCTGTTGCTCTAATTCTTGCAACTTTGCATTATATGCCACCTCAGCATCTATTCTCGCTTGTGTTCCTTCTTGTGCATTGTTTTTTAAGTCCTCTAATCTTTGTAATTCAAGTTGTGCCTCTTCATTATATATTTCTTTTAATGTTTCTAATTTAAGAACCTCATCACTTATTCGCTCAGCGTTAAATCTTTGTTGTTCTATATTTAGTGTATTCTTACTTTCTAATAATGTTTGATCAAGAGCAATTTGTTCTTGTATAAGTGCATTCTCATTAGTTAATTGTTCTGACTTTAATCCAGTTACCTTTGCTGATATGGCAAGTAGTTCTGTTTCTGCCTCATACAAAGAGTTCTTTAACTCATCACTCTCTCCCTCTAATGCTATTTGGGCTTTAATGTTGCTTATTCTTGCTTGTGCTTGTTTTTGCTCTGCTTCAATTTGTTTTTCTAATATTTTGCCTAATTCTCTATTTGCCTCTATTCTTTCTGAGATACTTAAACTAACATCATCTCTAATCTGTCTTTGTTTCTCTGCTTCCTCATCATATTGTTCTATTAATCGTTGTTGTTGCAGTCCTATAAGATCATAATTCTTTTTTAATTGTTGTAATCTTTTAGCATCGCTCATGACCTGCTGAGCATCTATATTTTCTACAACTGTACTAACCGCATCTATACTTTCTGTTGCTAACATAGCAACTTCGCCTACTGCCTCGCCTAAATTTGTAACTACATTTTTACCTGCCTCAACTGCATCTATTCCTGCTTGTTTAATCGCTTGTCCAGTTTCAGCCAATCCTTTTTTGAGTTCTTCTATTTTTTTAGGATCACCATCACCAAACCAACTCTGTTCCCATGCTAATTGAGCACCTTGTATTGCACCTTTGATAGTTAGAAAAGCAACTTTAAGAGGAGTGAATGCAATTTTAAGCATATTAGTTATAACTTTTTGCATAGCATCAAAACCACCAGTCGCTTCACTTACTCTTTGGAAAGTTTCGAACAATGCATCTGTAACTTGCTTAAATACCAAACCAATAGCAGTAAAAACTTGGTTTACCATGTCTGCTACTTGTTGGTTTTCCATCAATGCCTCAGACAACCTATCTACGATCTTCATAACAATCGCAAATCCTGCTGCTTTCATAGCCAAACCTACACCTTTAAAACCTTTTGCTAATTTTTTTGTAGCACTAGTTTGTGCTTTATTCGCTTTTTGTATTTTTTCTAACTCTGCTAAATGTGCTTTCGCTTGTTCCTCTTGTGCTTTTTCAAGATTTTCTATAGCATCTGTCATTTTATCAATGCTTTTTATAGCATCTTTAACATCTGCTTTTAATTCTACTACTTCTACTTGTGGCATTTTATTTTTCTTTTATTGTTTTTATTGCATTTCTCAGTTCCTTAAATGTTTCAGGATATTTATACTTACCTTTTGCAATATTTATTAATTCTACATCACTTTTATCCACTACTGCTAAGCAATTTAAAATATTCTTGATCATGTTAAAAAATATTAAGTAATTCTAATGTGCTATCACCAGTAGTCAAGTCAGCAGTAATTTTATTGATCAAATATTCTCTATTAGATATAATTATTTTATCGCTCAATTTAAAGTTGATCAGAAAATCTGTTGGTAACTTAACTTTATAAGAAAACAATCTATTTCTGTCATCTAATACTCTGACTATATAATTTCTATAATAATTTTGAAATAAAGAGTTATTTATTCCAGAATAATCTGTTGCATTATATTCGTTTAACTCACTACCAAAATTTAAGTTTATAGTAGGAGGTGTTGTGCTTGTGCCTAATTCGTTTGCATTAGAACACATCCAATAGTTTTGGAATGGTTGTCTTGTTCCTTGTATTGGTTCTTCTTGTGGGTTTTTGGGTCTTGATCCATCAATCCAGTTAATAGTTGTTTTACCAGTTTCACTTGCAGGCCTATAAACACCATAAAATAAAAGTGGTTTACCGAAACTTGGTTGTAAGTTGTCATCTAGCATAGTTCCGACTTGTATTGTTGTAGCATCGCCATTTGTATTTCTTAATCTTTCAAAAAGCATATGCTCAAAAGGAGATACAACAGCATAGATACCTTGCTTACTTGCATCTGCTAAATATCTTAACTCTCCAAATTTTCTATTATTTAATTGCTCAAATTCTTGTGCTAATATAGATTTAGGTTCTCCGTATGTAAATTTTATTTCTGAGAAAGGTAATGCCTCATTTACACTATTGCTATCTGCATGAATAAACCTAGTTAGATCCCATGTCTTAAAATCTGCATAAAAGTCGTCTAATGTTTTAACAACAGTTATTCCATCTTCAAAAAATGCAGTAAGATTAAATGTTTTGAATAAACCAGTCAAAAAATCTAACACTTTCATTTCTGGTAATTGTTTAGTTGGTATAACAGATACATCTAAACTAAAAGGTGCATTTTGGTTATTAAAATTTCCTTCTACTTGCACAAATCTTTCTATCGTAAAACAATCTACTCCCCCTTGTGATCCTTGTCCTAATTGATCATTTATAGGTCCATAATATTGAACTTTTAGTGTTGGACTAAACTCAAATGCTTGTTCGCTCTCAACAAATAAAATATAGTCAGCAAAAAAATTGTTAGACACTAACTCATTATTTTGTATGTTAAAAGGCGATCCAGTTTGATTACCGAACTTTAATTCAAATGAATTAGTCCCTGAGTTGTTTAAGACTTGCAGAGCGGGTGCTCCAGGCACATTGTTTTCTAGTATAGATATGTCATAATTTACATTCTCAAATCCAACTGCAGGTGTTACTGTGTATTCTATTTTAATTTGTCTTTTGTCAGTTGCAGGCCTATTAAATACAAAACCAAATCTAGCAGATACTGTAAAGTTAAATACTATACATTCTTCGTTAATCTCGTATTGTGCTCCTTGATCACATGCTGGAAAGCCACTGGTATTAGGTGCAAATGTGCCTTGGAAAAATGCTTTTGCACTATTAGTACCTATTTGATTTTGAGGAATACCACCCCCAGTAATTGTTCCACTACCACCATTCCACA
>CEPI01011311.1_pt1 | contig 11510 bp, 18 predicted proteins | sample 530491 | NCBI WGS metagenome assembly CEPI01 (sample SAMEA2620210, study PRJEB7988) | marine metagenome | isolation source: saline water (ENVO:00002010), including | reverse complement strand
GAGTGGAACGACGATGACGTGCCTAGCAATCTAGACGACACGATCTACGGGTGCATTCACTCGGAGGTCAGATACGCTATCGATCCGCCACCGCCAGAGGGATACGAATACGTGTCGCACGACGAACACTTGAGCACCGCATTCTGCGATGCGATCAGAAAAAAGAGGAGCTAAAAATGGAAATAAACATAACTTGGTGCACGGATGACGTGCTACATCAAGCAAAAGAACAGGGCGTCACGCTCACCGAAGATGAAGCAAATGAAATATTGTTGCACATGGAGAGTAAGCACGACGCGAACATAGGCATAAGTTGGGATGTAATGGATGTATACATTCAGGACTTAGTAGATAACAGAAAGGAGAATACATGAAAACATACATATGCAGAGCATACGTTGGAGTGCTAGTTGAAGCTGAAGATGAATTCGAAGCAGAGCAACGAGCAGGACTAGAGATGGACGTAGGAGACATCGAGTGGGAGGCTGAAGAAGCTGACCCAGAGCATGACTACTTCACTACGCTACAGAACTACACAATAGAAGGAGCAAGCAATGGGTAGATACTACGACGGAGACATATACGGAAAATTCTGGTTTGCGCTTCAATCTTCAAATGCCGCCGACAGGTTCGGCGTGGAAGGTGAGCCTCCAGGATATTTGGAATACTACTTCGATAGGGAGGAGTTGCCTTACGTGGAGGAGGAGATTAAGAAGATCGAAGATTCAATCGACGAGAAGCTTATTGAATCTTACCTCTACGGCGACAAGGGAAAATACACAGACGAAACTCTTGAGCAGAACGGCATAAGCAAAGATCAGCTCAGAGACTACGCAGACCTGCGCCTAGGTAGGCAGATCAGGGACTGCATAAAAGAACATGGAGAATGCAACTTCACTGCAGAACTATGAAAACAGTAAACCAACTAGCAACTGAGATTGCGACGGAGATAGTCGAGCTTAGGTATGGCGAAAACGGCACATGGGAATACGACGAAGGTGGGCAATACACGTTCACCGAATTGGCGCAGAACATGTTCAATGAGCTATACGACATCGTTCACAACAAACTCACACAAGTATGAATGAAGAAAAAACAATAAATATGGAAGAACCCTTCACCTACTTCGGCGAAGTCAAACGACTGCTGAAGAAGGAGGGCTCAGTTCGACACCTAGCGCAGAGCGACGGATACTATACCGCGATCCTGCACGACGACGTCCTGACGCACTTCACCGACGACGGATGCCTGACGGACTGGCACGCTCCCGATGACATGTCTATGGACGAAAGCCTTGAAAGGCAACGGCTATTCATGCTGGAGCTGGACAGGATATTCATAAACCTAGGATTGCAGGAGGGCGTAGATGCTTAGGGCGCTAGGCGATACGCTCGATCTACTGCTACTGATCTGCATTGTGATAATTATACTGCATCACATGTAGCAGACAACAAGCCCTTTAGACCTTGACAACCAGGGTTTGAAGGGCTTTTTTTTAAAATATGGAAGAACTGCATATATATCCAGAAGGGGGGGCAAACTTTTTAGAGCCCGACGCAGTGGTATCCGTTGTTAAAGATGGAGTCACTATGGAGAAAATGGTATCGCAGTTAGAAACTGGCGATAGTTACACAACAAAAATAAAAAGACAAATGCACAAGCGAACAGTCAAGCAGTGCATTGAAGAGATGCTGTCGAGGAAGATATCAATAACTTATAAGTTCTTCCCGAGCACCATCTTGGTTATGACTCACATAACAAAAGGGGAGATACTAAACTTTCCCATCGAAGAAGATTTGGATGTAGAAGATATCCAATACATATTCAATTATGTTTTAGATTCAGTGCAAGAGGACGAACTTTAATGCGTGGGCACAGGGGGCAGACCTACCATGACTGGGTAGGGACGGAGTCCTGGGTTGAAGGACAGAAGACTGAATCTTCATTCGGCGAGATACTTGAAAAAAGATACCCAGGAGCCAGACAGGCTACGCTTGAAGAACAATATCAGCACAAGGACTGGATATGTTCGGCTGGAAGTATTGATGTCAAAGCGCTGAAACGTAAAAGCAGAAGAGGGGGCAAGACAGAAGATTTTATATGGCTGGAGTTTGTTAATAACTCTGGGAACAAAGGTTGGTTATACGGGGAGCAGGACTTCATAGCCTTTGAGTGCATCGATCATTACATCATTGTCAGAAGACAGCACCTGCAAGATTTAGCCGAAGAGCTTTGTCAGACCGACAAAAAGGTTGCAAGGTCTTCAGACGCTTTATACAAAGGTTACACAAGGAGGAACAGGGATGATCTCATCTCGATGATTCGCAGATCAGATCTGCTAAAAATACAACATACGAAACTAGATAAGATATGTCGCACTTCTACAAATACAACAAAGGTGACCCCGTCTTCTTAGAAGACATAGCAACTCCAGCACAAGCAAAGAAAGTAAAGGGAGCCTGGCCCTCGGTCACAACAGTCCTGGGTATCATCAAGGATCCGTTCCTGGACAGTATCTATAAACCCATGAAGATCACAGAGTTAGCTAGGGAGATGCCCAGCTTGCACTGGAGAGATATTGCTGATTTAACCTACGGAACTAGAGAGAGTCCAGTAACTGGAGACCAGATACCTTCATCTCAGTTCGGAACCGCCGTGCATAAGCGCATAGAGGACTTCGTCCTTGCGGACATGAATGCTCGCACAGCGCCAGAAGAAACACCTTGGGATATTTGGGCTCAGCCATTCATTGAGTGGTATAAGAAAAACAACGTAAAGCCAATAGCCGTAGAGCATATGATCGGTGAAGGAAGTATAAAGATAGTCGGTAGCGTTGATTTCATTGGCAAGGATGCATCTGGAGAGGCGTTCCTGGCTGACTACAAGTGCAGGTCGAACTGCAAGGGCAAGGGTAAGTTTTACCCGAAGGATTTATATCAACTAGCAATTGAATCTTGGATGCTTTCAAAGCGAGCTAGGATGGATTACATACCTGGGTGCATATCAATCTGCATTGATTGTGAAACCCAAGATCATTACCACAAGGTCTGGAGTGCAGAGCAGATTCTTGAAGGCATTGAAATCGCAAAGCTCTGCAGTAAATTATATTGGAAAACAAGAATGCAATGACACTTATAAGCCTTATACTAGTTCTAATACAGATAGAAAGCGGAGGAGATAACTTAGCCGTAGGAGACAATGGGTTAGCCTATGGTTGCCTTCAAATGCACAAAGCCTACGTCCAGGACGCCGCAGAATATGCAGGGAGGGACTGGAAGCATGAAGACGCCTTCGACCGAGAAACAAGCATAGATATATTTATTGCTTACGCCTCAAGATACGCCACCGAAGAACGCATAGGTAGACCAGTGTCCTTGCAGGACATAGCTCGTATACATCACGGCGGACCGAACGGATGGAAAAAAGAATCAACGATAGAATATTGGAAAAGAGCAAGAGCCTTGCTCGTCGAAGAAAAAACTCCACTTCTAATAGCAGAATGTATAGACTAAATCATCACCCAGAGAGGGAAGAAGAAAACTTCTTCGGGCTAGCAGACGAAGCAGTTATATTTCACGGGCTTGAGAAGTGCATCACTGGCACGGATCAGTTCGGTTACGCAGTCTACGACTATCTCAAAATGATTGACGTCTTTACTGCAGATGGAATGACAAACGAAGAAGCCGAAGAGTGGATCGACTACAACGTGGTAGGCGTGAATGCTGGCAGAGGCTTTGTTATTCACTACCCAAAGCTGTGAACCAATACTTAATAAAGTATACCAGGTTGGATATGCCCGATGATTATGTCGGGTCGGCAATCAAGTGGGCTAGATCGGAAAACGAAGCAATCAAAATAATTTGTAAGAAGTTGCCAGACATGAAGCGAGGATGCGTCTTCAAGCGAGGTGGCATAGGAAAAATAATATCAGTAGAACAATTAAAACAAAAATGAAAATACCAGACTCAGGAGATACATCGAACTTTAGCACTGGAGCTGTAAGAGATGCTATGCGAGGCAAGGGCATACCCAGCCTAATACCTGTAAGCGCCCTGAGAGCCGTTTCACGGCGCTTTGAGGACGGGGCAGAGAAATATGGCAGGAACAACTGGCAGAAAGGAATACCAGTGTCCAGATACATCGACAGCATCAACAGGCATCTATGGCAGTTCATGGAAGAAGATGAAGCTGAGGATCATTTATCCGCCGTTATCTGGAATGCCATGTGCCTTTATGAGACGAAAAAAAGGGTTGACAGGGGGCAGTTACCAAGAGACCTTTATGACTTGTAGCATGAAATACATAACTCAAACAAAACTTTCCGTCTGGAGAGAAAAGAACAAGCCCAGAAAGTGCCCTATAAGTCAAGCCGACATGCAGGACTGCGTTGTCGATCATTGCCATAACAGCGGTGAAATACGTGGAGTCCTTCACAGGCAAAGCAATGCCTTTATGGGCAAGGTTGAAAATGCTTGGAGGCGATATGCATGCAAGAGCGCAAACGTATCATTGCCAGAGGCTTTACGCAGAATGGCTGACTGGATTGAGTTCAGCAGGACTGGACTGCTTCACCCTGTAGGAGCAACTCAACTACAGAAGAAATTTAAAAACAAAAAAAATGAAGAACAGTTGAAAATTTTGCTTGACCTAGGTGTAGACCTTGTCAGCATGGATGCTAGTAACTCGGACAAGAGGTCTAAGTTATATAGAAAACAAATAACCAAGATAGGCTATGAGCCATAATATAAAACAAAAACTACAAGGGATTCAGTCATCCCTCAAAGCCCCTAAGGGGCAGACTAATAAGTTCGGAGGGTATAAATATCGCTCCTGTGAAGACATCCTCACTGCAGTAAAACCTTTACTTGCTGAGTGGAGTTGCTCAATATCAATCTCTGACGAGATGGTTGAGGTCGGTTCTAGAGTATATGTAAAATCAGTTGTGCATCTGTATGATTCAGATTCAAATGATTTCATAACCGCCCAAGCATACGCTAGAGAGGCAGAAAATAAGAAGGGCATGGATGATGCCCAGATCACTGGCTCAGCCAGTTCATACGCAAGAAAGTATGCGCTCAACGGATTGTTTGCTATTGACGATACGAAGGATCCAGATGCTACTAATAAACATGAGAAGGAGCTAACTCCTACTCCAAGTAACACTAAAAAGACAGAGGAGCTGTTTTAATTATGCCACAAAAATACGATAACACAAATACTGGAGCTGTATTCAAAAACGACTACAAAGAGTCGGACAAGCATCCAGATATGACGGGACCACTAAACGTAGAGGGTGTTGAATACAACATCGCTGCTTGGTCAAACGTGAGCGAGAAGAAAGGTAAATACCTGAAGATCAAGCTCACCAAGAAGGAGGACAAGGGTTCTTCTGAGTCAGACAGTTCAGACGAGCCGTTCTAAGACGACTCGTTTCATGCTACGAGAGGAGGGGCGAAAGCTCCTCCTCTTTTTATCTCTATTAACAAAACATGATACCACAAAATACAGAAGCAGAGAGACACTTACTGTCCAGTTTTGTAAATGAACGAGGGACAGCCAAGTTCGACGAAGTCGCCAGCATACTGGACGAGTCGGACTTTTATGATCTAAGCAATCAAACGATATTCAAGTGCATGAAGAGCATTGCTCTTTCGGGTGCAGAGATAGATGAAATATCTTTGTCCGAAGAGCTGAAGAGAGTTGGATTGCTCGATAGAGCTGGCGGAATCGCTGGAGTTCTTGGTAGCACGAATCACCTGGGCATCGTTCAGCACAAGCTGTGCGCAGAGACCATCAAGGAAAAGTCCAACCTCCGCACAATGATACGGAAGTTCAAGTCCAGCGTAGAGAGCATGGAGGATGAATCCAAGACTAGCTCAGAGGTTTCGGCTGACGTCGAAGCCATGCTACTTTCAATTAACGATATGTCCAAACGCGACAAGGATGTCAAAAGGGCACTTCAAGAAGTTGAGAGCGAGTTCAAGAGCATGCTCGACGGGACATACCAGCCCGATGTAATCAAGACGCACATCAGTCACTTGGACGATAAGCTGAGTGACGGAGGTCTAGGCATGGGTGAAGTCTGCGTTATCGCGGCTCCTACATCCTGCGGTAAGTCTCAGTTGGCTCTGAACATGGCTTGTAGGGCTCTTGACAGGCAAAGCATACCTGCGCTCGTATTCTCATTCGAAATGCCTCAGAAGCAGATTCTGAAGCGTCTAATACATGCTATGTCTGGGGTGAACCCCAGGAGGATCAGGGACGGAGTTATAACTGAAGATGAGCAGAAAAGGCTATGGGACTGCACAAAGAAGGCAGAGAGCATGAAGCTATTCACCAGCCACAGCGTCAGGGATGTAGATGACCTAGTCATTCAAGCTAGAGCAATGACCAGGAAGCACTTCATCAAACTGATCGTCGTGGATTATCTGCAGTTGGTCCCCTGGGACCCGAAGAAGTTCGGCAAGACTGACGCCATCTCCGATATATCGCATAAGATCAAGCAGATGGCAATAGAGCTCAATGTAGCCGTGATATTGCTGTCCCAAGTGAACCGAGAAGGCTCTCGTTCGGAGGGTGGGCTTGAAGTTTACCATCTACGCGATTCTGGGGACATTGAGAACGACGCTGACGTAATAATTATGATGTATCCAGAGGAAATGGATATGCACAAAGCAACAAAAATAGACGAGAAAGGAAGTTACAAAAACATGATCTACAAGATCGGCAAAAACAGAGAAGGGGAGAGAGACCTCATGGGGGCATTTAAATTCTACAATCAACACGGGAGGTTCTACTAATGGATATAAGATCAATTCACAGTTGTATAAAATACTTTGAGTCTACGCTGGGCAAAGCGCCGAGGATGGTCAAGGAGGACGACAAGGACATTTATTGCGGTCCAGTCCTCACTGACTTCGCCAAGGAACTAGTCGAAAGAGTAGAAAATAAAAAAAAGCTCAAGGAAGCCTTGACAAAAAAATCTTCAGAGAGTAAAAATTATTCCGAGGTAAGCCCCTAGGTAACGAAGGGCGGGTTAGTTCTTGACCCTGTTTAAGCCTCCCCCTCTTGTGATTCATGGCACAAGGGGGGTTTTTCTGTCATATAGCCCCCCTTGCGTGTCGAGTGCGTGAGGGGGGTTTTTTATCTAGACAGCAGAGCCCTGGCGATCTCGTTATTTATGATCCCCTTCCTTCTCATCTCTAGGAACAGCGACCTATCTATGTGAGCGTTCATTTGCCTGAGCAGGTCTGTCCTGTCGGATATGTTCAGGTTCAGCAATAGCAAGTCCTGCTCGGTTCTGCCCCTTCTGCGGTTGTTTAACCTTCTCTTGTCTTCCGCTATAAGCCTGTCTGCCTTTCTCCGATCTTCGGCGCTTCCGCTCTTCAACCTGCGGATTGTAGATACCTTCTCGGACTTAGTCTTTCCTTCCATCTCTGCATCGTATTGCTCTTGGATAGATTCCGTTGCGCCCTTCTTGAATGGCTCAAAGTCCATGCCCTTAGTTATTCTGAATATGTCAGCGCTTCTTACACCCGCTTCTTTCATCAGTTTAATTTTTTCGTCCCTGTCGTATCCGAACGAGTCCAGTCTGTTGTAGGCTTCTTCGATTCTATCAAAAGCCGCCTTTGAGTCCTTTACTGCCTCCTGGTAAGACCTTTCGATTTGTTCTGGGGTCATCTTTCCTTCGGTGAACTTGTATTTAAAGTCAGTAGTGTAGTTGCCCCTGGCATCAGAATATCTTTCGACGAAGTCCTGGATTCTTCGCTTTGCCATCTGGTTGAAGTCAATCTTTGTGAACCTGGCTCCTATCTGACGCAACAATACCTCAGACATTGTGAAGTCTCCAGTTTCGTTAATCGCGCCTCTAAGATTTTGTATTTCACGGGCTACCCCTGGCTTGAATGTTTCGAATATGACTTCACCTACCAGTTCCTTGAAGGCTTCAAATCCCTCTGCTGTAGTTATCTTCTCCCCGTAAATGTCTCTGTTATCAACTGCACGCATTACGTTTTGATTGATGAACGTGCCTTCCCCCATGAGCTCTTCTGATATCAATCCAGTTAAAGTCTTGGTCGTGTCGTATTCATTTTCTTTTCCTTGCGAAGCTGCATCAATAACCGCAGAAGCAAACTGCGTCAATGTTGCATGCGGAAAGAGATAACTGGTCATGGCAAAAGTTCCCTTTTTGTTTTCCTTGTTGATTGTAGCCATGAAGTCCTTGTCGCGCATGTAACTGAATCCAAAGAAAGCAAAATCGTCTCTTTCCTTTTTTCCGTCCAAAGCTTCTCCTTCAACTTGAGGAACCTTCTCCATGCCCCTTGACAGGAACTCTTTGGATCCTGCGGAAACAGCCAGAATACCTACAAGCAGTCCAGCTCTCTTCAAGCCTTCGTTGCGCATCGCGTTCATTACAGCTGCTCTCTGAGCTTCATTTGCTGGAAGCTCTATGTCGAACCGCTTGAAAAAGCTAGCCCCGTGAATCATTTCACCAGCAAATCTTGCCTGGTTCATTGTGTTCCTGGCAAGCTCAAGTGTAAATGTAACAAAGGGAGGAAGCAAACCTCGTCGAGAAAGATACTTTCCTAGCCTACTTGTTCTTTCGTAGTTCTGATAAGTGTCATTTGTTAAAGAAGCTGCCATTCTCTTAACCTGATCCTCGCTCAGGTTTACACCATTTTTGACAAGCTTATTTTGTATCATCTTCTGGTTGCTCTTCCAGATAGCGTATCTTGTTGCGGTATCCGTGACGCTGTAAAGCTTACCCATCGTTTTGGTCATGCGCTCAGCAAGGTTTCCCACCTTGCCGTTCCTTATGGCTGCAGCAACTTCATTTGCCGCGATACTAGCATTGCCAATGCCGTATTCATACATTTCATCTATCTCTGCAACCAACTTTTTTCTGTAAGCAGCTTCCTGCTTTTTGGTAACCTTTCCTGCGACGTTTCCAATGGCTGTTCCCTCCAGCTCGGATAGAGCGAGTCTACCGCCCCTGAAATAGTTCTTACTAAATATATTTACTCCGTTGGAGGCTGCTGCAATGGCTCCCCCGATCGCATTCACCATATAAGAAGGAGGATTGTAAATAACCTTCACCGCCTTTGAGTATGCAACCAGGCTACCGAAAATTTGATTTACGTAGCCAGCGGTTCCGTCTGCCATCATCTCAGAGAACTCTGATTCGTATAGCTTACTTATTGCGTGCGCAGTTTCCGTTGGAATGTAAAGCTGCCTACCGTCAGCATCTACACCCTTCATGCCTGGAAGGCTTAGCTCGGTGTAGCCAGGCTCCTTACGGGTCCTGATTTGCTTCGTGCCCTTCAGGGCGTTTATAACGGCAAGATTAGATTCAATCTGAGCTACGTGCCTTCTTGAATCTCTGATTCTGTATTTCGCCTGGAACCCAGACTTTTGTATGTCTGCAGTAACCTCTCCCAGGAAAGCTCTCTCAGCTGGACCTGGTAAGTGCCCTTCAAGCTTCATTTCGAACCTACCAGGAAGGCTAGCTACAAGAGCCTTTTGAGACAGCCTTCTGTCCTTCGCAAACATGGATTGCAGATGACTGAAGTGATCATCTACATCTTTCTGTATTTGCTTGGCGATCTTTTCGTCTGAAATATCTTTGCCAGCATCCTTTGCCTTTCTTTCAAGGACAGCAAGAACTTCAGCCCTTGCTGCAACCTCTTGGGCTTCAGTTGGAGTGAACTTCTTATCGACAAATGCCTTGTAAGTAGCAGTGTCATACTTTCTGTATCCCAGCTGTATTTGCTCCTGCATCCTTGTCATCAGGAGCTCCTTCTGTGCCTTCGGCAACAAGTCGAACTCGTCGGTCTCCTCAAGTATGTCGTAGAGATCTTTCATTGCCTTGATCTCAATATCCCTTATCGCCTGGAGGTCTCCAGCGATTGACTCCTTGGCTAGCTTTGAAGACATTTCGCCTCCGTCCATGAAGGTGCTTATGTCAGCCTTCAGGTCTTCCCTGTCCAATACGACCTTTGTTATCTTGGCATCTATCTTAGTGCTAAGGGCTTCAGCCCTTTGCATGTCGTTCTGATATTTATAATAACCTTCTCTAGCGCCCTTGCCGATCTGCCTTGCGGGAGCTATGTAGTTGAGGGCACGTATCAGTGCGCTGCGTATCGGAGTTTCGGATTGCGAGAGCTCGTTCGCCAAGAACTCTCTCTGAAGCCTGTCCTTGGTTTTTATTATTTGTCTTTCAGTTGCTTCTTTGCCTAGAATCGGAGAAAGAACCTCTGCTACGTCTTCGTTCTTGAGCTGATTAGTAGCTATTAATTCATCGATCTCCTTTGCTTTCTTACCGATCATCTTGTGGGCGGTGCTGAAGTATTTAGCGTCTATACTTCCAAGACCCCTGCCCACCAAGCCACCAGTGCCTATAGCTATAAGAGAACCCATAGGGTCTACTTCGCCAGTATCAATAAGGTCGGCTGCGGTTCTTTCACCGCCAGCAATAGCTGCGCCCTTGAACATTTGGCTTGTGGCTGGATTCAGGTTTACTCCCTTGCCCTTCAGGTTTACAGTGTTGGCTGCACCCGCTGCAATTATTCTGCCCAAGCTTAAATCTGCAGTTCCCTTGTCTTCGAAGCCAGTTTGAGCTGCAGCACTACCTATGGCTCCAGATAAAAATCTAGCGCCTACCCCAGCGAAGGGTATTTTTTTTCTGAGAAACGTAGCGGCTATTTCACCGCCTATACCAAAACCTATCTCGGTAGCAGCTGAACCAGCGATTTGACCAGCCTTGAGAGGGACTCCCTTTGGCTCTTCATTTGGCTCTTCAACATTAGTCTCTTCTTCGTTTTCAATTTCTTCTGGTTCCATTAGCTAGCTGGTAAGTTTGTCATGAATGGGCTATCGTATGTATCTCTACCAGGTAGAAGTAGACTCATCATGATTTCGCGTCTTAGGTCGTCAGTTTGTTGCTTCGTCATTCCTTGTCCATCTTGACCCATGTATCCCTTGAGTAAAGCATTGGCTTGCTCTGTTACCTCTTGAAGTTTAGTTGGATCGCTCTGAGCTAGAGAAGCTATTCGCGCTTCATCGAAATCTCTTTCTCTCTTGCGCTCTTCCTCTTCGACTGCAAATCTTACTCCAGTTTGTGGGTTTATTCCAGCCTTGGACATTTCAAACTCCTTGCTACCTCTTCCGTAGATTCGTGACCTTTGGGCGTCGGTAAGACCGTCTTCGCTGGTTGGCTTACTTCTCCTTACTTCGTTAAAGTCTGGTCGGGCAGCAAGTCTAGCTTCGCGTGCAGCGCTATCTCCTTCGAAGCTTCCAGTGCCTCCAATTCTCTTTTGCCTTGCCAGGCTAGCATCTTGGAATGCCTTCTTGGCGTCGTCCAAGTTCTTCTTCATGGCTTCTGGGCTTTCAAAGCTACGCATACGACCTTGTGCATCTAAGCCCATCACTGCATTTGGATTTTCGCTTAGGGCTTGATTCAGCGTAAGTGGTTTATCTTGACCGAACGCTTTTGCTATGGCTGATTGAGTCTG
>CEPI01076596.1_pt1 | contig 11841 bp, 12 predicted proteins | sample 530491 | NCBI WGS metagenome assembly CEPI01 (sample SAMEA2620210, study PRJEB7988) | marine metagenome | isolation source: saline water (ENVO:00002010), including | reverse complement strand
CCAGCCGATAACACGGCGGGAAAACAGATCTATCACAACCGCTAGATAGCTCTACCCTTCATGGGTCCGAATAGTAGGTAATATCTGTGACCCGCACCTGGTCCGGAGTGTTTGTCTCAAACTTCTGTGCAACCTTGTTGTCTGCAATAATGGCAGGCCTGCCACTGTATCTTCCTGGCCGCCGCTTATAGCCAAGTTGTGCTTTGATCCCTGCAAGGCTTGCCAGACGCGCCACACGATTTGCTGAACATTCTTCGCCCTGATCTCGCAAGTCATGATGCAGTTTGCGATACCCATAGACTTTGCCACTGGCAAGCCAAGCCTTCTTGATAAGCTCCGTCTGCCGTGCGTCCTCACGGGCACGACTGCTGATCGGGCGCCTGAGCCAGGCGTAAAAACCACTGGGGTGAATATGGAGTAGTTTACAAATCGTGCGAACCGGAAAACTGTAACGATGCCTGGCAATAAACGCGTACTTCATTTTGCATCCCGAGCGAAGTACGCCGTGGCCTTTTTTAGGATATCGCGCGCCTCTGTGACACGCTCCAATTCGCGCTTCAGACGCCTGATCTCTGTGTCTTTATCATCCCCTCTGGGGCATCAGAAAACTTCTTCTTCCACGCATATAACGAATGCGAACTGACCCCCAAACGCTTCGACACCTCGGAAACAGGATACCCGCGCTCCGTTATCTGACGCACAGCATCACGCTTGAATTCATCACTGAAATTAACTTTGACCATAACAATCTCCTTGTCTCATAATTAGCCAAAAAGATGTCTACAAATCTAGGGGCATCTCAATTGCCAAGATACGGTCAAAGCCCGATTTTCCTCTGATGGTGTGGACGGCTCCCCCCTTCGGCATCATTTGTGCCATGCTGGAGTTGTTTTGAGCCAACAATGAGAACGAGCCATCTATTATGCATGTTACAACAATCGGGATTGATCAGGCCAAAACTGTCATCAACAAATGGCGCAGGCAGTATAATCACATCAGACCTCATCAGGCCCTCAATATGAGACCACCCGTTCCCGAAATTTTATCAAATAATGGTACATAACAAGGGGGCTTTACAGCTTAAGTCCATACCGCACTACGTCCTCTCGCTTTAGAATAAAAAAATCATTTGCGGCCGTGACAATGCCTGCTGAGCTGTCGCAGTAATCCAAAACCGATTTCAATTTGGTGTGAAGCTAATGGAGAAGCTCGGTCGTTTCCGCGTCGATAAGAAATGACTTGAGGTCGATAGAGAGATCTTCTGTTTTTGAAATATCAACAGCTTTAAAAGACACCGGTTCCAAATCACTGAGGCTCTTAACTAGATCAGCATTAATTTCCTTGCCATAAAGGTAATGTAGCAACGCTAGCGGACGCCTCCCTAAATATTCACTATTATTCATAGATTAAAGGGAAAAATATTGACAAATAAGCTGTACATCATTGGCAATGGATTTGATCGCCATCACGGGATTCCTTCCGACTACAAGGACTTTGGGGCATATCTGGAAAAAACAGATTATGAGACCTATCAAATTATCGAACGGTATTTCCCGGTCAACGACCAGTCTTGGTGGCAGTTTGAAGAAATGCTGGCCTTTTTCGATACGGACACGCTAATTGATGATGCCAGTAATTTTTTGGTCTCATACGGAGCAGATGATTGGAGCGATTCCTATCACCACGATTATCAATTTGAATTAGATAGTACGGTTGACGCTATTTCATCAACGATGCGACGACATTTCGCGTCATGGATCAGGCAACTCCCGATACCTAAGACCCAACAGCTAACAAATGCAATTCGGGTTAGGATCGACCCGGCAGCGCAATTCCTCAATTTCAATTACACTCATACGCTTCAAAAAACCTACTGTATTGACGACGCCCATATTCTGCATATTCATGGGAAAGCCGATCAGCCAGATAGTGACATCATAATTGGTCATGGCTGGGAACGAGAGCCAGAGGAATCATTAAATCACCACATCAACCAAGAAGAAGCAGACACACGAGTGATTGAAGGCAATCGGATTGTTGACGATTATTTTTCACAGACATTTAAACCCTGTGAGAAAATCATAGCAAAAAACAGCCTCTTTTTTGCAGGTTTGAACACAGTTCAGGAGATCCTCATCATGGGGCATTCTTTGGCAGATGTTGACGCGCCATATTTCCAAGAAATTATCAATAATATTAACCATGCGACCGTCAAATGGACGGTTAGCTATCATAAAGATTCCACGGAAGCTGAGGAGCGGATCTGCGCACTTGGCATTGACCAAAAGCACGTTGAATATAAAAGACTGTTACAGTTCTAATTTTGACAGGTCCGTACCTTTTGTAACTGGACCGCAGCGCCAGCAGATTCCAGTGCATAATCAGCGACCTGTAGGCAAGCCTGATCACTTAGCAAAAATCGGCGATCCTTCGGAGTTTGACCTTCGAATTTTACGTGAAGCCGACATTTCCCCAATGGTTAGGTCAGGACCGGATTTTAGAAAGATGGGTAACAAATTACGGGCAACGGACCACTTCCCTCAACAAAATTCTTGATGACTTTTGGAACGACCTTCGAATGACCATATTTGGCCTCGAAATCGTGCCTTAGGCTTTCATGGCCTAGCGCCAAATCGTCTTGCTTGCAGCAGTCCGCATATCGCCGCCCTGCGTTGTCACAACCACAATATTCATTATCTTGCACTTCCATCAGACGTTCATAAGGATGTGGAACGGCCTGATAACCCGGCCAGCGACCTATCTTTTCAAGATGCAAATGACGGACAGCCCAAACACAAAATATGTCAAGCAGCCTGACTATTTTGTCACCCTGCTGCCACGAATGATCCCCCGGTTCGAACGCACAAATACTCCCATCTGGGGCATTGGTATGCCGTGGTCCAATCCATGTATACCCCATAATGCTTGACCAGAACGCCCATGCTTTTAACGGCAAACCTTCTGGATAGGGAAGGAATATCAAAAAGGTGACCTCACGGTTTGAATGCTGAACAGGCATAGCCGGTGCTCGCAACCACAAGCCGGTTGGCGTATCCCACACTTTTATAGCGGGATACGCCTTAGTTACACGCTTCAAGTCTCGCAAATAGTTTTTACGAACTTTTGCGTTGATGAGCGGTGAGGCGTCACGGGCCTCCCGACATCGTCTGGACGCCCCTTGCCTGCGGGCGGTCCGTTTCCGTGATCCGGCTGTGGATCGTGTCTTGGCTTGTCTTTCGGCATCACTTTTCTCCTTGCCCAGTGCGTTATAGGAAATGGCAGCCTTGCTGGGCATTACAATTCCGCCATTGTGCACACAAGGAAACTGACCGTTATCAAGCTGGATACCTATTTCTTCAAGGATTTGTAAGGCGTTGGTATTCACTTCAATGCGCTTCTATTCCGTTGTGTCATTAAAAAAAGGACTCAATGAGTCCTTTTTTACCCCTTGGGCGGATAAGGGTCATTTCCATAGGAATCGCGCTCCCGAATGCGGCCATCCCGCCCATGTATCAAAAGTTCCGTCTCCTGATTGCGCGCGATCTCACGTGCGCGATTGATTGCTTCCGCTTGTGTTGAATGAACACTGGTCGCCCTCTGCGATCCAGCTCCTTGGACAGCCCAGCCTTCCGGATGAGGCGTCACATGTTGATTGCGCTTGGACATATGCCCGATCTCCTATTGCTACAGTGATTTTAAATTGCTATATTGCAATCGTCACCACAAGCAATGCCACATTTTAAAAAAAATTGCAATAATGAAATTGGAGCTCATATGTCGAACGAAAAATTTGATGCGGAAGGGTTCTACGCGGCTTTAGACGGCCATAGACAATCAAAGGGGATAACCTGGAAGAAAGTCGCCTCGGAGGCACATGTCTCAGCGTCAACTCTCACCAGAATGGGTCAAGGTAAGCGACCCGACGTTGATACACTCGCGGGGCTGGCCTCTTGGTCCGGCATTGATGTCAAGAAATTCTACAGGTCTAATACAGCCACGCTGGCCAAATCCGAACCATTATCGGAGATTTCGGCACTACTGCGTGCTGACAAAAACCTTGAAGGTGATAGTGCGGTCGCCTTGGAAACCATGTTGAAATCAGCATACGAGCATATGAGGAAAAAATAATTGGCTTTTCGACACCGCAGGGGTTTCATCAAAGAATCAGAAGAATACGCAAAGGAGTTCAGACAAGAACTAGGACTGACCGATTGCAGCCCATTGACTGCTCTGGAACTGGCGGATCACCTTTCGATTCCTGTTTGGGAACTAACCAAACACCCGAATATACAAGCCGATGTTGTCGAGCATTTTACAAACGGCGGACAAAATGATTTCTCAGCTGTAACACTAAATAACGGGACCTATAAAGAGATAATCCATAACGACAGCCACCACCCTTATCGTCAAAATTCGAATATCGCACATGAACTCGCCCACATTATTTTAGGCCATCCTCCCAAACCTCCAATGCTGAAAGATGGTTGCCGAAATTTCGATAAACGCATGGAGCGAGAAGCGCACGATTTGGGGTTTACATTGCTTGTTCCTAAACCCGCAGCACTGGTTGCTGTGGAGGATTTTCTGTCACTTGACGAAGCATGCCAATACTTTCATGTTAGCGAGCAGTTACTAGAGTTTAGGATACGAAAATCCGATGCAAAACGGTGGGCATTGAATCGCGCTCAGAAAAGATCTGGTTGGTAAGATTCTTACGCCTCATCAACCCGCCAATTATTGTCTCGCTAACGCACCACGGTGTTGTCACATTTACTTTGTCGCGAGAAAATGCATGACAATCTAATCTTGGTTGATGCAAAAAGCTCTCCTATCAGCGCCATCGTTTCTCGCCTCAAATCATTCAGCATGCTGTCTGGCTGTATGCTCGATACTTGCTATCGTGCGCCATTGATAACGAAGGTGAAGTGTTAGATTTTCTCGTACAATTAAAGAAACATGCCAAAGCTGCCTTGAAACTAATAAAAAAATTATTGAAGAAACAAGGTTTTGCGCCAACGCTAATAACAGATAAACTGAAATCCTATCATAAAGCTTTTCGAATTCTAGGCTTGAACACCGAGCATATTGATAACAAAAGAGCGAATAATAGAGCTGAAAATTCACATCTTCCTATCCGAAAGCAGGAACGAAAGATGCAGAAATTTAAATCGCCGGGATCTGCTCAGAAGTTTCTCAATATCCACTCAGCCACATACAATATTTTTTATACCCAACGTCACCTAATTACACGAACATACTTCAAGGAATGCCGCTCTGAAGCATTTGGCATTTGGAAATCTGCGACTACCGCTGCCTGTGTATTGTTACTTCGGTTCCTTCGCGCCTACCGTAAGTTAATGTGACAACACCCTAAATCCCTACGTAACGATACGATACGCCCCGTTCCGCTGTTCCGGCCCCTAGGCCCCGGAACGGCGGAACGGATACAATTATTACTACATTTGTTCGTAAAAACGGGTTAAAAACACTTTTTGCAGCAAAGAAGCATCTACTTCGCATTGTCACTTTCGACCCGTTCCGGACCTTCGTCGACATGATCGATTTCGCAATTGTGAGGAATCTAGCCTGGGGACTGAACCCGCGTGAGCGTTTGACGAGGCTCCCTAATGCTTATGTATGCCATCCAAAAGTTTTTGCGGCAATCTCTGGTCAACCGCTAGAGCTTCACGGCTTCAGGAAAAAATGATGCAATCTGATCGGCCTCTTCTTGACTTTTCATTAGGCGAACGCACACGAGATTCTTCTTCGTTCGCGAACTTGCAACATAAAGAAGCTTTCTTGACGAAATTTCTCGTTTTGACTCTGGGATGTCTTTTGCAAAACAACTCACAAAATCATACGCTGTCGTCCAGCCATACTCGTCGATAACGAGAAGCACATTCTCAATACCCGTTCCTTTCGTTTTGTGCATCGTAGAATACTCGCCTTCACTGTCCTCATACTCATAAAACGCCAATATCTCGCTAAGGGCCAAATCCGGCGAAAACATAGATTCAAGGAAACTCTTCTGCTTCAGGTCTTTTAATCTGTCATCGTACTCCTGCTCAAGCATTTCAGCGCTGATGTGCTTCATACTCGTGGCAGCCACCTCTTTTAACATTTGGAGTTTGGTACGATGGCTGTTCCGGTATAGTCCTTCAAACTCGGCAAAGACAGGATCATCTGCAAGCTTCGCCAAAAGCTCATTGCGCCGATCAACAAATGCCTTGTGGCTGTCCGAAAATTTCATCAAGCCACATTCGGCGGCATACTCTATGGCCTCATAGGCGGCGCGATCCTTCGACCCGAACGAGCGAAGCATCTCATCCAGCTTTGCCTTATCTGCCACTGATGAAATAGAGAACCCGCGCTTCCGCAATTTCGCGATCAATCGATTATACGAACGTCTATCACCTGGCAAACTCCTGTGCAGAGCAACCAGTTCAATCAATTCGCCAAACTGCAACCTGTCGAGCGTCTTACGTATGCGGTCCCGTGGCTCGGAGTACCGATCATCGAAGATCTGATATAACCTTCCGAAACCGACATCGTTCGCAATAGACTTATTCGTAAGTTTCAATTGAACGTAGCCCGGATATTCAGAGGCGGCTTTTTCAACCAGTTCGTTAAGTGCGCTTCTGAACAATGCTTTTGCCTTCCGATCTTCCGCTTTATCTCCCGTATCGACCTCCACAGGAGCCAAACCGTACAGTAACTTCACGCTGCCTTGGCGACTTTCAAGGGTTTCAAGAGTTCCGATATCAAGCGACTTCAGCGCTACATCCTGCTTTAGACCGTCTGTCCGAAACTGATTGGAAAAATCAATTACTTGGGGGGAGCACCGATAATTGTCCTCCTTCTCGACAAGAATGAGTTCTTTAGCATCGATATGTGACTGAGCGCTTCCAATGCCATCTGAATAGATGGCCTGTTCAGAGTCGCCGAACAATCCAATGATGGTTTTCGATTCTTCGGGCAAACAGCGCAGGAGGACACAAACGACAACTGCACTTGTGTCCTGATACTCATCAATAAGGATGCAGTCATACTGATCTGATACGATCCTGCCTAGCAACGGGAAGCCTTCAAACATATGGCAGGCCAAAGCGATCAGGCCATCATGGCCGTATGAAGGATCGTTGAAATTATCAAAGGCAGTATCGTTGTAGAAGAACTCGTTCGGTTGTCTCGCCGCCAGCTTCTCGCAGATTTCTTTGTTGATCTCGCCTATCAACCCATTGAGCTGCGCATTGTATTTGTCGGGATCCTTGTCGTAATCCCGTTTTCCGGTGACTTTCGGCGTCTCTTCACTTAATACCGTCCTGCGGCGGTTTTCGAGCTGGCCGTGCGCCTTCTTAAACCGGTCATGCTCACCCTTTTTCCTCACCTTTTCGTCGCCGTCGTAGTGCTCATCTCCAAGGGCAACAAAGTCAGGTAGCTCGAAGAGCTTCGGGAAAACCTGTTGGATGTTCTTCTTGAACGGTGAAATGATCTCTCCCAAGAACGAATGAATCGTTGAAACCTTGATGTCGCCGGATACACGGTCAGCAATTTCGTCTGCCGCTTTGTTCGTATGAGTGATGCACGCAATAAGAAGGCTCGGATTGGCCTTCAGAACCTTTTGCACGACCCTCTTCAGGCTCTCGGTCTTTCCGCTGCCGGCCCCGCCTTGAAGTACGAAATTCTCGCCGCCGGAAACAAGCTCTGCGATCCGATCTACCGGATTCAATTTTTGTGAATCCATTTCAGACCATCCATGATATATTTGGGCGCACGCCAGCTTTCGCGCTCCACAAGCGCCAGGTACAAAACCGACCCAGCAAAATCGGATTTCTTTCCGAGTATCTGACTTGTGAGAGAATAAAAGTCATTGCCACTAAATGCATCCAATGTGCCCCTGTTTTTCAAACCCGCCAACATATCCTTGCGGGCCTTGACTTTTTCTAGGTTGATCGAAACGAAGGCGTCTTCAAAACTTCTTGCATGGTAACCATCCTCCGCAAGCTGGTAGGCAATCTTAATCTGCCCTTCGTCCGAAGAAGCAGTTCCATCTATCAGGCGCTTATGCCAGTCCGAGAACTCGCTCACTTCCTTTGGATCAGGGGCTGAAAGAAAGTGCTTCAGGGATTCATTTGAGGTGTTGCTCGACTCTGCAACAGGACAGGCAGGATAGCTGGTTTTTCCTGTCCCCTCACTGACAACAGCTTTGGTTGTGTCGATATCGGTGATGACCAATGTGCGAACGCCAATGAACTCAAGGAACGGAGCAAACGCACGCGCATTAGCTCCGACTTCAAGAACGGATATGTTTTGCGAAGACAGCCCGCCCGCCGCCGTCTCATCGACGTTCTCCCTGTCATGCATCTCGATGAATAAAGGAAGCAGGATGCGTTCCGTGGTTCCCTCGATGAAAATCGCTTTGCTTGCGAAGAACAGTTCCGCAGAGTTTATTGTGAGGTATTGCTTGAGAAACTGAAAGAGCGCTACTCCGTCCGCCCCAAGCTCTTTGTACTTGGCGCTCAGATCAGTGTGAAAGTTCTTGATCGTGACAGGTTCCGCGGGAGACTGTCGTGAAAGATACCTAATGTCCTCAAAGTTCGATTTCGAAACGATGTGGGAGGAATGGGTCGTCAACAAAGCCTGCAAATTTGGAATTTTCGAGATCAATCCATGGATTTTATCAGCGAAAACGTACTGCATCTGCGGATGAGTGTGTGCTTCAGGCTCTTCGATAAGCAGGAGGTTCAGCGGGGCGTTTCGTCTGGCAAAGTCGTCTCGGCACAACTCAATCTGCAACAGTAGATAAAGGATGTTCAGATATCCGAGTCCGCTGTAGTGCTCAGGAAGAAAGTTGTCGGTTTCGCCGTATATGACTTGCGACGAGGTTTCGATGAGTGACTGCGATTGAATGTTGGAGACGACCTTCAAGTCACCCAATTCCAGAAAGTCGTGGGAGCTCTTTAAAAAGTCCCCGAAAACCTGCGCATATTGCTCTCCGAGTTGGTCATCAATGCCGGCAAGCATCGACCTGAGCTTTTCAAGGCTTTCACCATCTGACCCCGCTGTCTCGTCATCGTCATCAACCTCGATGTCGCGCTTTCGAAAAAACTTGGTAGATATTGCCGACAGAGGTTTTGCGCCACGTCCGGCATTTTCCGAGCTCGCAACATCTCTGCGGGCATGAATAACCTGAAAATTCAAAAGCTCCCGCACTTCGGATCGCTCTTTCTCTTCCAGTTGATCGCGATGTGCCATGTAGTACGGCGTTTCCTCGGTGTGACCAAAATCATCAAACGCATAAACTTTAATATTCAGAAACTTTCCACTGAGGTTGTTTTCAATGAATTTCTTTCGCTCTTTCGGATCGTCCGGTAGCGCGCGAAGCAGCTTACTTTTGTCAATGCAACATTCGAAAAGGATGCTGGTATGTCGGCGCGTCGGATCGAGGTCCAGCATGAACTCGGAGAGAATGGAAAGGTTGTCGGTCTCGTCATAAGCTATGCGCAGTACCAGCCTGATCGCGAACTCCTCGGCATTCGTGTCATCGTCAATACCGAGTATTTTCTGTCGTATCTGGATCGGAAAGTCCGTGTAAGTAAAATGATCGGGTCTCTCCAAAAATCTTTCCAGCAAAACGGCAAAAGAGGTTTTTCCAGTGTTGTTTTTCCCGACAAGAAGAGTTGTTTTCTCTCGCATGTCGAGGCAACAATTTTGCAGTAGCCGAAAGTTCTCAATTTTAATCTGTTCAATGTGCATGTCGAGAATACGCCTGATTTGGCAGCTCGTTTCTGGAACCGCCGGTTTGTTTGTGAGACTATCACGCTGCCTGCCTGCGCGCAAAGTGTAGTCGGCCCCCACATAGTGGTGAGCATTCAGCTTCCAACTAGCTGAAGGTTGGTCGGAGATTCAAATGGGAAGACATTCCCTGTGGTCGATGGGTGCAGAAGAGCGCAGAAAGCTCCCCTTAGCGATCGGAGGTTCATGGAGGGAGAGCTGGTCTCCTTCCTGGTTATGCGTGCATCGGGGGTGGCAGGAGCGTCCCCCTGATTGGGGATGAGCGGCCAAACGTTCATCTTGAACACCACCAATGTCTAGTTTTTCAAGGTAACTAGATCACGATGCGCCTGCGGCGAATGACAACTCTCCGCTCAGAGCAACTAAGAAGCGTAGTCGTGCGAAAGTGTCAAAAGTCGGAATAGCGGAACATTGAGCCATTCAAACAAATGTCTTCGTTAGGCCAAATACTGACTAAAATGAGAATTTCAATCACTAATCTGCTCTACTTCAAGCTATAGATTACATTACACAGAGTAGCCCACTGGTAGCCCATAATGCAAAAACGGCTTAGCGTTTTATTGCTAAGCCGTTGTAATGATTGGTTGCGATGGCAGGATTTGAACCTACGACCTTCAGGTTATGAGTCTGAGTATCCCGTGAAACTCGAATGGCATTCAAAGTTTCAACTCTTTCTCGATCCAAAAGTATCTCAATACCATCACAAACTGGTGCGGAAGACTACAAGGTTTGAAGCCGCTATCTATCAACATTGTTCCGGTTAATCAGCCCCTCTTCTGGCACACCTGTACCAAGTTGTCATTTGTTGCGCAAGGACTTAGCCGATATTTCCCCTTGCAATCCCCGCGAGTTTATCCTATGTTTGATATGCCTTAGGAGAAGGCGAACGTCAGGCATGGCCCTGCCGGGACCCTTCTTTCGGTGGAGAGAAAAGCGGGGCATGGTCCGGCGCATTCTCCTGAAGGGTCCATAGCTTTCCATGGTGTGAGCGTGGTTTTCGGAAACTTCCGGGACTGCGCTTTTTTTATGGCCGGTTCCGGTAATTACGGAGCTTTTAGCACCATGGAAAAGATTACCCTAAAGCAGCAGCGCCTTGACGCACTCACTCCCGCCGCGCGCAACCCGCGCACCCATTCAAAAAAGCAGATCCGGCAAATCGCCGACAGCATCGAAGAGTTCGGTTTTACCAATCCGGTCCTCGTGGATAAAGCGGGCGGTGTCATCGCCGGCCACGGCCGGATCGAGGCGGCACGGCTCCTTAAGATGGAGAGCGTGCCGACCCTCTGCCTTGCGGATCTGACGGAAGAACAGATCCGCGCCTATATCATTGCCGACAACCGCCTTGCTGAACTTGCCGGCTGGGACCGCGAGATCCTCGCTATCGAGCTGCAGGAACTGCTGGCGGTCAATCTCGACTTCGATATTACCCTCACCGGCTTCGATGCCCCCGAGATTGATATCCTGATCGGCGAGCTCAATGAGGATACGCTAGGGGATCCGGAAGACGATATCCTGCTCCCGGATACCGGACCGGCGGTCACGCAGGTTGGAGATATCTGGCAGATCGGAAAACACCGGCTGATCTGTGGCGATGCCACCGATGCGGATGTCTATGCCGCCCTTCTGGACGATGACAGGGCACAGCTGGTCTTTATCGACCCGCCCTATAATGTCCCCGTCGACGGTCATGTCTGCGGCCTCGGCAGGGTTCGCCATCGCGAATTCGCCATGGCGGCGGGAGAAATGGACGAGGACGCCTTTACCGCCTTTCTTGGTACTGTCTTCCTGAACCTTGCCCGCTTCAGCCAGGATGGTGCGGTCCAGTTCATCTGCATGGACTGGCGCCATACCGGCGAGATGACCGCGGCCGGCAAGATGGCTTACCCTTCCCTTCTCAATATCTGCGTCTGGGCAAAGACCAACGGCGGCATGGGATCGCTTTACCGATCGCAGCACGAGCTAGTCTTCGTCTTCAAGGCGGGGGCGGGCCAGCATATCAACAATGTCGAACTCGGCAAACACGGGCGAAACCGGACCAATCTCTGG
>CEPI01076598.1_pt1 | contig 12163 bp, 2 predicted proteins | sample 530491 | NCBI WGS metagenome assembly CEPI01 (sample SAMEA2620210, study PRJEB7988) | marine metagenome | isolation source: saline water (ENVO:00002010), including | reverse complement strand
TGTGGGAGTATTTACATACACTTCTGTAAATAATGGAAAAAGAACTGAAGCCTATATAAATAAAGGGTGTGTTATAGAAGTTTGTTCTAGAACAAGACCCGTCTGGTTAAAAGGTAGAATGACCATTGGTCCAGGAGACTATGATGTATGGAGACTTACGTCTGCATGTAGAACTGGTGGATATAGAGCAAGATGGTATAATCCATTTAATAACATAAATGCTGACTTTAATATTAAATCGGAAAGATGGGTGTATGCTTTTTGTGCTTTTGATATAGGGAATGTAGCAGAAGAAAATGTAATTACACCTGTTGACCCCTTACTAGATTACGATAGTATTGATCCATTTGTGTGGTTTGGTGGTAATCAAGGCCTTGATCAATATGGACGTACACATGCATGGAAACCTACAGCTTTTGACCAAGCACCAAACGCCAGTCCTCAGATTGGAATTAACCCCATAGCAAACTCATGTGAAGTGGATGAGGCTGGAAATGTTACAGTAATAACAAACCCAGATTATTTAGTAACAGAAACTGTTGGTGATTTAAATAACACTGGTCAATACACAGCACAAAGTTGTGTGCAACCTGAGGAAGGGCAGGATGAAATAGCATTTGGACTACCTACTAATCCTAATCCAGTTATATGGGCAAGAAATACGGATCTCAATAACCTAGGTCCAGTAGGTTATGAAGTCTTTAGACCTGCTGATAATCTTGATGAGACACTTAATGGAGGACAGTTTTTTCCTGGATTATTTGGTAGATTAGGTAGAAGATCTTGTTTACAATGTGATAAAGATATACCTATTACACCATTAGAGGGATTGGATGCAGAAGAAGCTAAAAACATTTTAGACAAAATGGTGTTTAATTCTCCTGATACATCTTTCGGGCAACCTTTCTTAGGAAGTGTAATAAAACTAGAAAGTGTAATGTTTGGAGGAGGTAAAGCTCACTTTGTACAAGTGGAGGATAATGCTAAGTACAAACTTATTACTAAAGAAGCTCAAGAAGATGCATTAAAAAGTTCAGAAGATATAGCAGATCTTACCAATCCTTTCAATGCTGGAGTTATGTTTACGGTGTATCAATCGTATCTAACTATATATGTAAATGGTATTACTAGAGCTAACTATGGAATGTCTTTCAACTCTAGAGCTAACTACGATTATTCTTTTCCTATTGACAACAATACAGATGGAGGAATAAAACAAAGAGAAATAGATCTGACAAGATATCTCATACCAGGAGTCCAATCATTTAATAACAATGACTATCCTATAAACAACTGGAATAGAGAATCCTCAGTTTATATAAAAACTAAACAGTCTGGTATAAATGATGTTGAAATAGATAACTTCCCTTTACCACAGAATACTCCAAGTTTAGCAGCTCCTGATGGAACTTCTAGTATGGTGGAGTTTTCTAGATTTAATATAGGTGAGGTGGGTAATTGTGATAAACCTGAAAGAGAAGAAGACATCAAAGTTGTTTCCTACTATGGATCAATGAAGAACATTATACCTAATCAATGGGGTCAGATAAACTCGTTTACTAGAATAGATACAGGTTATAATAAATTAGTATCACCTGCATCAGGAAAAGACACATTCTTTGGTGGAGATGTATTCATATCAAGGTTTAGTTTTAAAACTAAGTTACCGTTCTTTATAGATAATAGAGTGGGTGCACCTAATGATTCCGATGTATTCTATGATGAACTAGGTAATGTTGCTTATCCTAAGTTCTGGCATTCAGCTAGATCTATTTTATCTGATTATGTTGCTAACGCTGGTAGTAGTGATCAAAAACTTTTAAGAAATATAATTTCTATAAAAGCAAATAACTTTGATTGTCCTAACAATCCAGCTCTATATACATCTGGACCTGGTTCTTTAAGAACATTCTATGATGGATATATGTATTTGTTTGCTTATGGTATTCCTAATTTCTATTGTGAAACTATATATAATACAGATCTAAGACAGGCTTTTAACACTAAGGAAGGAGACTTCTGGCCACATGTAAGTTCAGGTATACCTGATGATTGGTTACAAGAAAAGAATGTACCTATTGCTCAAGACAATACATATTATTATAATGTTACATTCTCTAAACAAAATAAAGAGAATGTATTTAGTCAACTACCTCCTGATTGGGAAGAAGAATTATGTTTTACTTTCTTCCCCTTTAGAGCTATTTACTCTGACACCCAAGGAGATAGTGCAGATAATAAGGTAAATAACTGGTTAGTATACAGAGCCCTTTCTTTCCATGACTTCCCACAGAACTATGGTAATCTTACATCTCTAGATGGAATGATGGACAGAGCTGTACTTGCAAGATTTGATAACAAAGCACTGCTTTATAACAAGTTATTAACAATTGATACTAGCAACCCACAAGCAGCATATATTGGTAACCCTAGATTATTCGATGGAGCTCCTCCTGTAGATTTTGCAGAAACAGATCTAGGTTATGTAGGATCTCAAAACAAGTTCTTATTAAAAATTCCATATGGTGCAGTTACAGCAGATGCTAAAAGAGGACAGATATTCTTAATGTCTGGAGCAAAAGCTTTAGATCTTACTAAGTTTGGATCTGGTGTAAATAGATACATGACAAATCATTTACCGTTTGAGATATTAGAATACTTCCCAGATGTAAATACAGATAACCACTTTGCTGGAATAGGATTACATGGAGTATACGATAGTAAGTTCGACAGGATTATAATAACTAAACTAGACTATATTCCAATTAACGATGAAGTTCAGTATGATGTAGAGGGTAACTATTTCTATATTCAAGAGACTGAGACTACTAAAAAAGAAGTTTTCTTATTTGATAAAGAATATTTCTGTAATAAATCTTGGACTATATCTTTTGACTTCAGTACAAAGAGTTGGATATCTTTCCACTCTTACCTGCCTAACTTCTACATTGGAGAAAATAACTTCTACTATTCTGGTATAAATAACTGTTGTACTAATTTTACAGCTATTTTAGAAACTCCAGATAGAAGTAGAATTGATAAAGAAGATCCTCAATTAGAAGTAGTAGTAGGTGAATTAGGACCTCCAGTGGAGCTAACAACAACTACCACTACAACTGGTAATCCTTTATTTACAACAACTACCACCACTGCATATGTTCCAGATTGTGACTTTGATATTGCACTGGTAGAAGAGTTGGATTGTGAAATAGATGGTGTAGGATACATAACAGTACCCGATCCTACAACTACAACTATATGCTCTAGACCAAGTGGACTAAATGCAAATTATAGATTTGTAGAAGGATATCAAACAGTGGGAGGATCTCCAGTTATAACTAATCAAACACTACAGAATGCATGTGCTGCACAGTCGTTAGTTGCAGGATCAGCAGGAGCAGTGTTACCTATAAGTTTCCCTGTAGAGTTTGATGCCCCTTCTACTGAGGCATCACAAGCTCCAAACTTACTAGGAAAAATAGTATATTTCTTATCAGATAATAGTTGTAATGTAGTACCAGATGGATGGTATAGTTTAACTTTAGAACAAGACCCAGGTGCAATTGTAGGATTAGGAACAGTATACTATATTGTAGATGGACAAGTGGTAAATGTAGAAGAGTGTACTACTGTTACAACAACAACTACTTTCTATACAGGAGAACTGGAAGAATGTGCAGGATTATTATTGAACACGTCAGCTAACGAAGTACGAATTTATAATACACGAGGGGAAGGTCAACCAGACTACACTCCTGACGGACAGCCTTTAAACTTAGTTGGATATTATACTCCTGTTTTAATTCCTGGACTTCCAGTAGATTCTAAACCTGCAGTGGGACCAAGTACACTATATGCTTGGAACGGAACTGTATTTAAGAAATGGAATATAGATACTACAAACTGGAGTGCAGTGGCAGACACAGATGTAACACCAACTGCATTTACTTCTACAGCTGGATTAGTAGCTAAAGATGATGACACCTTAATCGGAATAGATACATCTTTAAACAGTATAGTGGAAATAGATACAACAACAGGAGATGTATCAGTTAAATTTGCTATAGCAGCTGGTTACACATATACAACTAATTTACTTTACACTTTAACAGGTAAGTTAATAACAGTTAGAGAGGATACAGCCACAGGAGATTTAGAATATGTTCAGTGGGATTATGATAATGCAGTTTCAGCTCCAGAAATAAACTTCACTATCACGAATGCAAATTTTGACACTTGTGTAGGTATTTATGAACAAAACACTGATATTTATATCATTGGTGAAGATGCTGGAGATTATTATCAATTCGTTGTTACTAAATCAGCTCCTTTCAATAGTAGTTCAATAGTTGAAATAGTAGATTGGGGAGCAGAATATAGTCCTCTAGGATATATAAATCCTTTCTATAATGTAGTGAACATAACTCAACAAGCATCATGTGTAACGAAGGATACTGATCAAGAAGTAACCACCACAACAACCACCACTCTAGGAACAACCACTACAACTACTAGCATATACGCATGTTATGAGTGGGAAGTAACAGGCCCTATAGCTTTCTTTGCTGATGACTGTAACGGACAACAACAAGTATATAGTGCAGGGACTGGAGAAACAATAACGTATTGTACAAACACAAATGTTGGTGCAGAAGGAACATTAGTAGGACCATGTAATATTTAACCATGTCAACAAAAGTTATAAACATAAAAATCTCAGCAGCAAGTCCTAACTCAGGACCCTTCAATATTATTGATGATCAAGATAATATAGTAGGAAGTAATATATCACTGAGTAATTTAGCTGCTGGTATGGCGTTTACTGTAGACAGCACTGTGAGTGTCATCACTTTACAGTCTACAGGTGATTGTGAATATACTAAATCCTTTTCAGTAGCAGATAATATTCCTCTAAATGAGTATATGAATATAAGATTTAAACCATTAAAAACTGGATGTGTTTGGACTCATTTGAGAAATGATACTCTGTATAACTACTACTATGGTGATATAAAACCATATGTAATTGAGTATCCATTTGCATATAAATATCATGATGAAATACTACAGAATATAAAAGACTACAGTAAGGTGTATACATACATACCATCAACTGTAGGAGCATTTGATTCTAATAGTAAAATACAAACAGACGACAAATACTTTAACAAAGCTGTTCTATATAATGGACAGCAATCAACAGGGATACTGGAACTTGTGCCTAAGCCTATGAATAACTTAAGTGCATACTTACAGTATCCTATTCTTAATAGTGATAGTAAAACTATCGTGTTTACAAAAACAGATAGTTTCTATCAGTATAATACTTTCTGGGCATTACAAAAAGATGACCAGGTACCACTATTTAAAACATCCTGTGAATCCAAATCAATAGATAAGGTGGTGAATCAGGACAACATGAACTATGGTGACCTTTCATTTAAGAAGTCACAACTAAGAGCTAAGAATCTAAAGGTGAGACATATATTAGACAATACCTCTACCTCGCATATTGTGAGTCAATTTATTGTAGCACCAGCACAAATATCATATAAGTAATGGCATTAACAGCAGGCAAAGCAAAAAAGATGTTAGAAGACGGAACTGTCCATGGGAGAGCTCTGACTGATAAGCAGAAGAGATACTTCGGTGCTATAGCTGGAGGTGCTACGCCTATGAAAAAGATCAACGGTGGTTGGTTAGACAAGTATGCAATGGGAGGTACACTTCCTGGTGCATCTGGTATGATGTATGCACGTACAAATACTCCAGAGCCTTTGTACACACAATCTGAAATGAAAGCTCAACGTGGAAAACCAGTAGCCATAGATAGTACAAGAGTTAACATTCCTACTATTGAAAGATTTGATTCTCCTAAGTTTCCTTTTACTGAAGGTTTACAACAGTTAGATGAGGTTGTAGTGACTGCTCCTAGAAGAAGGCAACCTATGATATCACAAGGAAGACCACGAGGAAATGAATCACTACAGAGAATACAAGAAGATGATACCAGTCTTCCAATGAATGCAATGCCTCTTACCTATCTAGCTAATCCTTTTAGATTAATAGGTGATGTATACAATGCTACAGTGGTTCCAGTAGGTAATTATTTTAGTCCTTATGATAACTTCCAACCTATTACCGGAAACTTCTTTACTAGTGATGAGGTGGCAAGACAACTCAACAATAGAAAACTACAATATCAAAGAGGTCAAATTACTAAGGGAGAACAACTATATGGTAATTTAAAACAAGCACTTCCTGAAACAGCGTTTGCTTTGCTTAATGTTGGTGGTGCTCGTGCTTATAGTTATTTGAAAAATACTAAACTAGGTCAAGCGGTAAGTGATACATTTAAAAACTTCTTTAATCCTAGTGCTGCTCCTATAGGAAGAGACACTGTTGTTCCTCAGATTTTTAACCGAACATCAGGTCCTCCAAATAGACTTATGAGTAATCCTAAGATGGATGCAGATAATTTTATGAAAAGCTGGACCAATGCTCCAGGGTTTAATGCGAGATTTGAGTCTCAGATTAGACCATATAATCCTTTACCTTCTCTTAGACCAGAGTACATTGAATCAACAATTGCAGCTAGAACTAGACAACTACAAACATTACAAAGTGAATTAGCTAAATATGAAGTAGCAGGACTACAAAACGCTCTTCCTAAATCTAGGTATCTCCAACAGCAAATTGATGATCTTACAATGGAAATAAATCAGATGTACAATCTGTACTATCCAGGATTAGCAAGGCAAAACATAAAAGCAATACAGGCTGGTGAGTTTCCCACTACATATAGTAGTGCAGGATTTACACCTGGATCAGGTGGGACATATTATGTACCTACTGCTAATCAACCTTTAAATACTTTAAAAACATTTGATGATGCTGCAAGTATAGGTAACAAGAGTGTTGTAAAGCTTGGAGAGGTTTCCCCAAGAGCTTCCAATAGATTAAAGGAGATAGTGAGAACAAGGGAGATGTTAACAGGTATACATGAAACTCTTGGTCATGCTAGTAATATAGGTGGAAGAGCTTTAAGTACTGAGGCAAAAGAGTTAATTAAAGGAGCACTTAAAAGAGATCCAAAAATACTTAAAGGGACTAATAAAAGTATTGAAGACTTTCTGGGACCTGGTTCAACTTTTGAGGACTATGCAAAGTATTTACAAGATCCTACAGAAATGGTTGCGAGAGTGATGGAGTTGAGAAGGCTATACATTAACCCAAAATACTGGGGAACTAATAAACAATATGATATACCAGATAAGTTAATTGAACAAATATTTAGAGATGGGCTTGGTGGTAGAACTCCAATAGCTTCAGACTTCTTCAGAGTAGTAGATAAAAAAGGATTAAAGAAATTAATGAAAGGATTATATGCTGCAATACCAATGGGATATAATGCACAAGGACTATTAGAGTATAAACATGGTGGTAAAGCACAGAACGGAGAAGTTTTAGGATTTGATAATGTACTAGACTATGTAGTGAAAACCAGAGGTGGTGATAGAGATACATGGGGAGCGGTTGCAGACACAATAGCTTTTCATGAGTCTGGTCCTAGACAAAGAATGAACCCAAAAGCTAGACAATATCCTAAAGGTCCAGGTAGAGGTGTGTTTCAATTTGAAGGTCCTTCATTTATTACAGCACAAAACAGATACAAGACTGTTGCTAATGTAATGGGTGTGGATGTTAATCCTAACATCTTGAATGCTAAATCAGCAGATGAGCTATCATTAAAAGATCAGTATACTTTATTCTATGTAAACATGCTAGAAGGTCCAGCACAATTAGCAAAATATCCAAAAGGTGAAATAGATCTAATAGATCTTTGGTTAGACGGACATAAACTTATAGAGTCAGAAGGTAATAGAGAATCTTTTTTAGAGAGTCAGAGAGAAGCACAAGAGAAAGGTATAGAAGGGGGATATAAAACTTTTAAAACAGGAGGATGGTTAGATAAGTATGAAGTGATAGAAGATGACATGGGACAGTTAACCAACCCAGGAAAGATAACTAAAATAAACTCCAACAACATAACAATGAAAGGAGTAGACTTTCCTGTGCTAGGAATATCTGACACTGGTGACAAGAAGATGATGCTACCAGGTAAAGATTACAAGTTTGATGGTAACTCTGTTACAGAGTATCCTATGGCTCAAGAGGGAGAAACAATTGATGCATCAGAACAGATAGAGTTTCTAAAGAACTGGAACATGTCTAATAGAGGTCAAGAGTTATTAAGTAATAGTTTTAAAGGAAATCAAAGACTTATAGATGATAGAACTTTTAAGAGAAATACTTTTCTTGATAATGTTAAAATTGAGCAAGCTGATGGTAATTTCTTAGGTAGATACAATAGAGGACCTCATCGTATTCAAATGGACTCAAGTAACTATGATGGAGAAGCAAAATATATAGGTAAAGGACCGGATGATGTATTGTTACATGAACTATCACATTCTCAAGATTACGGTGGTAAGTATAATAACTTTGCAAAATTAAACATGCCTCTATCAGATGTTAAACTAATTAACAGTCTTAATAAAACTAACATTAGAAATAAAAAGAATACTAATGAACTAAGTAAAGGTGAGGTTAAGGACTTAAAATATATAGGAGATCCTTCAGAAGTTAGAGCAAGATTAAATGCTATAAGATATTTTTATGAAACAGAACCGCAACTAGGAGGAAAAGCAAAAGGATTGCCTAGTATCTTTGATTCAGAGGTTACACCTGAGATGCAAGAGACCATGAAGATAAACGAGCAGTATCAAGATCTAAAGAAACTTTATTCAGATGATGAAATAAATATGCTCTTAAATACTATATCAGATAACAGTCAATCTTCTGGTCCTTCTAATATAGCCTATGCACAAGAGGGTGGTGGTTTAAATAAAGAAGGAGTAGAACAATATAAATTCTTAAAGAGTTACATGAACTCTCAAAAGTATCAAGATAGATTAAAGAAAGAGTTTCCTGATTATACAGATAAGCAAATAGCAGAAGAAGCAAAGACTAGATTAAACAATGTAATGCAAACACGTGTAAGTTTCCTACCTGAATCAAGTGAATACTCTACAAGCAACCAAGACATACAAGGAGTTTACAATCGTTTCGGTAATAAAAATATTCAGTTTAGACCTGAATACTCTGCACTTACACCAGAGAATCCTCTATTTAGTTACAATACTACACCTATACATGAGTTTGCTCATGCGGCTGATGAAGGAGGTGAGAGAATACCACAGTCTACAAAAGATCTTATGTTCCGTAGTACAAAAGATAATTCACTGGGTTTGCCCAAACAAGAATATTACTACACACAACCAACAGAAGTGTTAGGTAGAATGCAAGAGTTGCGTTATCTGTTAAATGATCAAGGTATATATGATGCAAGAAAAGATACATTTACTCAAGAAGATCTTGATAAAGCAAGAAAGAATTTCAGGATAAAAAACAATGCACGCTTCCAAGATTTAGAAGATAGCGTGGAATCAGATGAAGCTCTTATTGAACTAATGAACAGTATAGCAGCTGTAAATCAGGACAGTAAACAACAAACAATGACAGCAAAACAGGGAAGATCTTTGGTCACCTTAGATCAATTAACTAACTTTACAAACTATAATACCCCACAACCAGGCGGCTGGTTAGACAAATACAACTAATATGAAGGCTCAAATATTAAAAATAGCAGGCGTAAAGTCTGAAAAAGAATTCTACAAGAAGTTCCCCACAGAGGAAGCTTTCTTGAAAAAACATGGAAAACAATTAGCTAAGCTTAAGAAAGCTCAGATAGGAACAATGATATCAGGAGATGTTACAGCTCCTAGTAATGTTAGTCCTGTAGACTTTAGTGAGATAGAAGGTAACACTCTATCAATTTTCTCTCCACTTAAAGACAAAGCTCTTGAGATGGGAGTGTCAGCATTTACTACAGATGATGAAGAAAAAGCTTACACTGACAGAATGATGAAGTTACAAGCCTATCAGAACTCTGGAAAAGGTGGAGGTGGAAATATGTTAAGTAGTCTAATGACACCAGAAAATATGGAGATGGCAGCAAACTTAATTGCTGGATCTGGTAAAAAGGGTAAAAAAGTCATGAAGTTTGAGCCACACATGATGTATGATCCTAAGACTGGTAAAGCATATAAAGCTAATAAAAAAGCTGATCATGAAAGAATGAGTAAGTTGGGGTACACTCATGAGAAACCAAAGAAAGCACAAGGGGGAACTCAAGAATTTGCTGAATATGTTGATCTTGGATTTGACATTCCAGAAGAAGGAATATCCAGTAGTGCTGATCCAGATGGAGTATCTTATGTACTTGATGATGCAGGAAAGTTAAGAAGAGGAAACAAAGATGCAAGTGATATATCTTTTGGTGGAAAACTTGCAGATCAACTTAAGAGTGCTCCTGTTGTTGGAGATATTGTTAGAGGTATTGGTAAAATCAAACAACAAAGAGAAAACCTTCAACAGCTTAGACAAATGCAAGCAGTTAGTAACGTTGCACTTTCTGCTGCTCTTTCTAAACCAGAAATGGAAGAAAGAAAATATGTACGCCCTGAAGATGTAGAAAACACAGGAGAGGAGTTCTTTCCTATATATGGAGTGGGCACAAACGTTCTTGCAAAGAGTGGAGCAAAGTTTCAGAAAGGTGGTAGATGTTGGCCAGGTTATAGAGCAGTTCCTGGCAAGACACCATACAGTAAAGGTAGTTGTGTAAGAGCTCAAGATGGTATGAATCTATTTAGTGATCCTGGATATGTTCCTCTGTACAATGTAAACAAAGCAAAGCAGTTTCAAGAGGGTGGGGATTTTCCTTATCAAATGGTTTCTGATGAACTTTCTTCTATTGCTTTTGGTAATAAAGCAAATAGAGATGCTGGAACAGATATAGGTAGTGGTATTGGTAGAGCTGTAGGTACAGCTTTATTTGGACCAGTTGGTGGAGCTGTTGGGTCTTTTGTTCTTGGTGGTGTTGGTGATCTACTAGATAGAAGTGACAGGAAACAAAAACAAGCTAGAGAAAGGATTGACTCAAATGTTGAAGAAATGACATTAGCAAATATGGCCCCTGCAGTACAAGCAGGTTTTTCATCGTACATGAAAAAAGGTGGTAAACTTCCTGGCCCTAATAATGACTATGGAATGATAGGAGCACCAGGTCCACAAATCTTAAAAACATTTGATGGTAAGAACTTAAACAACATGTTGCAAAAAGCTTCTAGAATGCCAGACACTTTAAAAAAAGGAGGAAAACTAAAAGACCCTGACATCAAAACTGTATGGGGTGGTGAAGCAAAAGCAGTATCTTATAACCCGTATGCTGGTGGTGAGAGTATATACTTTGAAGGTAACTCTCATGAAAAGAAAGATCCTAAAACTGGACAAACTGGTATAGGTGTAGCATATGGACCACAGTCTGTTGCTATGAATGAAGCAGTAGTTGAGGTAGAGAATGAACCAGCACAAAAGCTAAAAGACGGAGGTTCAAAAGAAAGTCTGGTAGTGTTTGGAGATTTAAAAATACCAAACGATTATGTTGCTGAGATTGGCGATAGTAATGCCAAAGGTAAGAAGTTCAAAACTTATGTAAATGAACTTAACAACGAAGAAAGTAAAGTAAATTTTGATATGAAAAAAGCAGTTGAAAAAGCAGGAGGCTCAGATGATACTCCATGGGGTGAGATAGTAAGAAGCACATCTGATGCTATTATAGCTGGTGCAGACATGAAACTAAAAGCTATAGCAAACAAAAAGAAGATTCTATCTGATGTACAAACTGCACTTAATGATACATTTGATGAGTATGGTATAGACGGAAACAAATTTATCAACAAAGGTGAAATAGTAAAAGATGTTAAAGACATTGAAGATTATGCAGAAGATGGAACAAAGGTGAAGAAACTCAAGAAAATAGAGAAAGAGTTACACAAAGCTTCCAAGATGCATAAGAGTCAAGCTCAAAGAATAGGTAAGATGGTGAAAGGTAAAGATGGTGTAGATGTACCTAAAGCACAAGGAGATGGTCAACAAAATACTAATCAAGATCAAGGTCTCGATTTAAATGAATTACCAGAAGAGTTTGCTACAGAGGCAGAAGCAATTGAAGCAGGTTATGTCAAACAAGATGATGGTA
>CEPI01001347.1_pt1 | contig 12209 bp, 21 predicted proteins | sample 530491 | NCBI WGS metagenome assembly CEPI01 (sample SAMEA2620210, study PRJEB7988) | marine metagenome | isolation source: saline water (ENVO:00002010), including | reverse complement strand
GCCCCTGTAGGGCAGCGTCAGTCTTGCTCTTCTCAAACGTGGCTGTGTACTCAGAGAGAGTCACGTTGCCATCATCGTCGTAGGTATCTGTTCTATCGCACTTGATGATTTGATAGAGATAGTTATTGCTTGCCTTCTCCCAAGCAGGTCGCCACTTGGCGTTCTGCTCGTTGTTGCTGCTGTAGTTGGTCATCTTGAGATGGGTCTCCCAGAATACCCTCACGCCCCTCTTGACCAGACCCCTGCATAGCGCAGTCATCTGATGGAAACGTGTGGTCCTGATAGCCCAGTCCCACTGGTACTCGACTCTCCTGCCTGTACCAGCGCCTCTATTATCAGCGGCATCTATGCCGTCCTTGGCTAGACCGAGGTCAGCGATGCGCATGCAATTGGTTGCTACGCTGTCCCATAGGTCAACACCAGTGACCAATACGCCCCAGTATTGGTCGTACTCACTCAGGGTGTATTGTAGGATTGACATGACCCTATCGTGTGTCGCTGGGTAGTCGTATGCAGTTCTATCACCAGTCTGCATGACCCAAGGGTCCCAGCACCTGATGTGCTTGTTGTCAGGATAGAATGCCGACTTAGTAGCGGCACCACCACCATCGAAGTCAAGCACCGCAAGATGCTTGGGCTTCTCAGTATCATCGCAATACTTCTGGAAGAAGTCAAGCACTATGCCTGACTTGCCTGTGTTCTCATGCCCTATGACACCCATGAAGATGTGAGTCTTGGGGCCACCTTGGTTCTGTAGTTCCTCGAACTCTGCCTTCAGCGCAGCGAATGCACCGGAGTCAGTTCTCTTAGTGACAGGAGTGGAGGCCAATTCCTCAGCCTCCTCCTCCTTCACTTGCATCTCTTTGGCCTTACCAAAGCCTGCCATCACGTCTCCCTTCCTTGTGGCTCCCCGTCTTGTGCTGGTTGTTGCACTAGGTTCAGTTCGTTCATGTCCCTCTGTAACTGGGACGAGGCATTGATGACTGTGTTTGCAAAGTTCTCCAAGAGTCTTATGGACACGAGCCTGTTGTTTGACTGGGCCTGAACTGCTTTCGCTTGTTCAAGGAGGTCATCGTAGGCTTTGCTCAATGCTTCGTTTTTTATTACGGTCTCTGTTAGTTCTTCTTCCAATTGTTTCTTTGTCTTCTTATCTACCATTCTTCCACCTCACATAAATTGCTCTGAGCCAGTGTTGCCACCACGCTGTCCCCTTCTGGAACGGCGAGCGCTTGCATACACTCCCATCGCCTTGATGTTTGGAATCATCTCTCCGTCTCTGGATGACATGGCCAACCTACCGCACACGAGCACAGGGCTCCTCTCTGCGTATGGCCATCTCTCTCCATCGTCCTCCTCAAACGTGAACGGGTGTGAAAGGTCATTGCAGGCACCTGATATCCAACAGGTGACGTCACTGCCAATGCCAGTCCCGTGTATGTTCTGTAGCCTAGATGATGTCAGGGACAGGGAGTAAGACACACCGCTCTCGTCATACTCACTATCTCGTCCCTCGGGTTGCATCCTGTTCACGACTCCCTTGGTTATCACGATAGGGCCAATCTTGCCCTGTCTACCATCGGAGCCCTCGAACGTCCTGACGTTTGCCTGATATGCCTCTGGCAAGGCATCCAACTCTACGAACATGTCCCCTACAAAGTCCTCCCTAGTCCAAAACGTGAATGGATTTAGGAACTTCTTGACGTCATCGTCAACAAAGTCATTCGTGTACTCTACGTTGTTCCAGAAGTTCATGTTGGTATTGAGTATGTCCTTGAACCTCTCATCGGTCGTTGTGGGCATCCTGACCTGTATCTTACACGGCACGCCGATACGGACCTCATGGTCCTTGTTGTCATCAGTGCAGTCCACTCGCCACAGCAATATATCATTCGTAAACTCATTTATCTCGTTGCCCAAGAAGTAGTAGTGCCTCCCAACGCTTGTATGCGGGTATGGCCTGCCTGCTTTGCTTAGGAGACAGATGTAATCGTTGCCAGCCTTGAATCCCATCGATGGAATGTTCTCAACTGACTCATTGGTCTCCACAACACCATTGACTGTGTTGATAACCCAAGTGTCACCCTCCTTCATGTAATGACCAACTTGTCCGCTACTCAGTGCCTCATTGCTGTTCTCAGTCCACATCTGTGCCCTGTAACGTGCTATGTTGGCTCTCCTATCAGTGGACCTTGGGTCAACGCCAACGAACGTTCCAACGAACGTCGTCGTATCTGCACCGCCACCGCTGACACTGCTTCTCCTGTCCATGATGATGAACGACTCTGCCCAGTCAATGAGCAGGTCCTCACTCTCAGCAGCCCAGTCGTCACAGGAGTGCTCGTTCATCAGATGCTTGATGAAGGCCTCTTGCACTCTCTCTAGTGACTCACCCGTTCTCTCAGCCTGCATGCTGAGTCTCTCAACAACCTCAGCAGGCCATTCGTCTGTCTTTCTCTCTTTCTTAAATGGATTATTCTCTTCAGTCATATTCCTTCCTCTTCCAATATTTTTCTTATTACTGCCGTAAATTCTTTCATCGTGTCATTGAGGACGGCAATCTGTGCCTCAATTCCTACGAGTCCACGTTGAACAGTGGACGCTAGTTCTTCTATGTCGTTCGCTTTTACTTCACTCATTCTTGTCACTTTCCGTTTTCATTTTTGCCACCATATAATCTAGGTAGGAATAGTCATCTCCGCTCCATGTGTGCTTGTGGGTAAGCACGTCACCATACACAGCCATCACGGTCCACAGGACTGCATCATCACTGTCTTTGAAGTGTCTGCGTATGTTTCTGTAGAACCCGCTCAAGATGTGCGGTAGGGGTGTCCCAGCGTCAAGAAGCGCATGAAGGTTATGGCGCAGTTCATGCCACTCGTTCGTTAAAGCGAGTTCAGCGTTGTCCTGCGATGTCATTGAGTCAAGAAGGTCTAGCCTGTCCTGCAAGTCGTGTAGGTTCATACCATCGAGGAACATCACACACGCCCTCATGTCTCCGTTCATCAGTTCGACTAGTCTTGATAGCATGGAGGACAATTCGAACCAACGAGCATGCCACTCCCTATCTAGTATGGATGCGAGCCTCTCAGCCCCAGCGTCCGGTGAGACTGGCTTGAAGGCGTAGACCTTGCATCTTGATTTGATTGCAGGCCTAATCTTCTCCAAGTCGTTACAAGTCAGAATCAGCATTGCATTGCCACTGTACTTCTCTATGATTTGTCTCATGGCATCTTGCGCACTGGGAGTCAGACCATCTGCCTCATCCAGTAATACGACTTTCCTGTCGACCCCGATTGACTTCGCCCTCATTGCGAACTTGAGTTCGTTTCTGATGAAGTCTATACCTCTGTCATCGCTTGCATTCGTCTCTATGAAGTTCATCGCATTGTAATGCTGGCCAAGCATGGTGCTGGCTACCACTGTTGCGGCACTCGTTTTTCCAATGCCCGGAGGACCATGAAAGAGCAGTGCTTGAGGATATGAGCCGTCTTGTTCCCAAGACTCGACATCCTTCACTAATCTATCCAATCCCACTAGGTCTTCTAAGGTTCGGGGAATCGCCCGTTCTACTAATTCCATGAGGCCGAAGGTACTATTCGTTTAAATACTAAATTGAGTTTTCGACCTTTTCATACATCTCATCATACCCCGGAGCCCACTCTACGAACTTCTCGAAGTTGCTTGGTGGTGGATTGTCGAACAGCCACCTCATCACTCTGAGACCCTTGCGGTCAGACAGGGTCACATCATGGACCTCCTCTATCTTCTCAAAGAGCAACACGAACTGCTTGACCTCTTCCACCCTGTGGTAGGACCTCTTCAACTTAAGGCCGTAGTTGTTGAGGAAAGCCTCGACGCACTGCCTCTGCTCATCCGTGCCTGACCTGAACAGGGACCGCCATCTTATCCTTCTCTGCAACCTCACACTGGATGTGCTGTCTCCCCTGTTCTCGAACCACGAACTGAACCTGACCTCAGTCAGGGCAATCCCCAGTCCTACTGCATCCTTATCCACTTGCACCACCAACTAGGTCGACATACTGCACGACATGCTCTATCCCCATGCCGTCCCTCAAACCAACGTAAGAGGGCGTGCTTAGCATGTTAGTGTCCCTATCGACGAAGGGAGAGGACACAGACACCACCACGCACTGCTCGATTGGGACCTCGCTCCACTCACTCTCCCCCTTGGTTCTATTCGGCATGAGTCTGTCCAAGTGGAACATGATACTGGATTGCTCATTCGGCTCGTACACTGGGCAAACACATGAGTCGATGTAATCATCGAAACCATCCAGTGTCTGTAGCCTCAGCGTCATGGACCCATCCTTCTCTTGCTTGTAGGCTGCTAACCTCAGATTGTGTATGTGGTGGTTTCTGATGAGGACATACCCACCCTCGTCCACTGGGTTGTACGCCTTTACATTGGGGAACCTGACGCTGTGCTCGTCGTTGACTCTCATCAGCGCGTGCCAAGATGGTATGGGTGTCGGCCATGCTATCTCCGCATCATCAGTGGAGTCGTGGTACCTAGCCAGTCTGTCCTGCAACTCAAGTTCGGGTTGCTCTGGGTAAATCACATCCACCACTGTCCCTGTCTTGGTTCTCTCGACGATGGCACTGTCCTCTTGCATCATCACAGTTACACCACTCATGGGTATCTCCTGATAGAGGGCACCGTTATACTCATCCAGCCCAGTCACCCTCTGCTTGCTCCAAGGGTACAAAGGCCTCTTTCTCAATGCCACCCTTGGGCTCTGGTACCACTCACCGGGCTTGAACAACCGAGTCATGTTGTTGAACATGCACTCTATGATTTCCTCATCAGACAGGTATGCCCTGCTACCCCTAACCACATCTGCCTTGATATCCAACTGAGAGCCTATCAGGGTGAGAAAGCCACTCTTCGTTATTATCGACCTGTCTCTTATCATTGTGGACCAGAACAACCTCGCCTCTGGCTCACTCAACTGCTTGGATGTGGGAATGAATGAGAAGTCCTTCAATATGGCTTTTCTTAAACGCAAGATTTCATCCAGCGTTAGTGTCGACTGCTCTATGTCACTGCTCTCAGAGGCAAGCAACTGTGACACTGAGCCTGTCAGTAACTCCCTCAGTATCTCCACCGGGGTCTCTAACTCAGTGGCTACCTTCAGTATGGCCATCGTCTCTGTGATTGTGTCCTCCCTGTCTGGGAACAGTATGGCATATGCCGAGAGAGCATCCTCCATTTCGAACTTGAGACGGTGCAAGGCTCTCTTGTCACCGAGCCTCCTGCTCTCCCATGCTATGGCGAACTCAGCGTATTGCATCACTTACGGGGTCAGGTATCTTGCATTAAGGCCTTCCGACGTTGTTTAGAAACTGCTAAGAGATTTGCAGTGCTCCGGCTATCATGAGCGCAGCGTTTGAGGAGGCATGGATATTCCTCAAGGCTGCGTTCCAACCTGTTGAGGGTGATTTTCTTGGCAGTGGTGCGAATCAATACGTGTATGAGCAAGCAGGTAATCCCGATGTTGTCAAGGTAGGTGGTTTATCGACGGTGCCTGAGTTGTACTTTAATGAATTATTAAAACCGACGAAGATGTTTGCTGGACAGTCATTGATACCAATGACAGAGGAACTACCAATGGAAGCACAAGCACGGTTCGCTGGAAGAATCCCTGTGCTGTCTACACAAATAAGGGGAACCCCTTTTCCCGATACTGGAAACTACAAGAGGAACATAAGTGACAGTTTCAAAAACATGCAACAAGCATACGACCATCCGAGGTATGGCCCTTTGCTTGAGGCATTGGGCGTAGCCGACCTCAAGAAACCCAACTTCATGACGGTGGCTGGGTACGATTACCCAGTTATACACGACCCGGCTTTCTACGGTCCTGATAATCCAAGAAGCGAACGTTCGCCTGAGTATGGGGCGGCTTACGCAGCAAGAGGAACCCCAAGAAGACTGGGTATAGACTACACAATCCCCGATAGGTTGAGAGAGGCATTTGCACGTAGAGTGGACGAACTTCCTTTCGATGAGTATGTCGAACCATTATATCAATCTGAAGCGCCTGTGAACACGGACCTTGAAAGCGAACTGATGAACCAAGCATTGAATATTGATTCTATTCTTGGGAAGATTGGCGTGAGGAATAGGCTTTGAACGCATCAACGTGAGGCCCACCTCTAGGGTAAGCATCTGCAATCAAGTGACTAATACCCGGCTCGCCTTTCCACTTTGGAAACGTACCACAGTGCTCAACCTCATTCTCATGTCTTGGCTTTGTGTCCTCATCCAAGTTCTTCTGGACAACCGCCCACATAAACTCGGCAATGTGCTCTTTGAATGTCTTTTCATCATCACCATAAAAACGCATGATTGCATCCGTCATACTAAGAAATCCCTCAAGATTCTTAGTCCAATACAAGTTTTCTTCTTCAAACAATTCTTCTAATTTTATCATATTCTTCTCCTCCTTATTCATGAGCATCCCTCGCAGTACTTGCGGAGTTTCCCCTTACCAGTCTGTGTGAAACTCTGTTTGCATGTACCACATTGGTACTGCCTCACAACGGGTTGGTATAATCCCCCCATCCTCTCTCTGGACCTCTTGTTCCTGCGCTTCCTGTAGCACTCAGCACAGAACTTACGCACTCGGCCCCTACCTTTGAGAATACCAAGGGGCTCATCGCATGTCTGACAGTTGCCCTGCTCCCTTTCGACAACCACCTTGTTCTTCTCTCTGTATTTCTTGTAGTCATTCTTCCTTCTCTCTTCTCTGCACACACCGCAGTATATCCTAGTGCCTCCCTTGCCTCTCTGTACAATCATGTTGTCACAGGTCCTGCACTTGTGCTCTCTCACAACCTTCTTCCTTGGCTTCTTCTTCAGTCTCCTGTTTGCATCCTTGCAGGCCTGAGAGCACAACTGTGGCTTACCTCCCCTCCTGATGGGGAAGGTGAATGCCTTACCGCAGTGCATGCAGTTCTCAGTGCCTGTTCTAGGCTTTGCCTCAGATGTCATCAGTGACACTCCGCTCCACCTCCTCTTGCTTGGACAACTTGCTGAAGTCGAACTCAGTGGTCGCAACCCCCTCAATCGCAAAGGAAGTGCAAGTATCACCTGCTCTTGTCGTCCAAGTCTCACCAAGTATATCACCCACAGCCGCTGTGATGGCAGTCGCATACTTCTCATCACTCGATGACCACTTTGTCTCATCGGCCATCTCCCTCGCTATGTCCTCTATCGCCTTCTTCACGACGATGCTGTACTCATCGTCTGGCGCATCTTTGGGCACGAAGTTCCTGATTGCTATCTTGAGCAACCTGCTCATTATCTTCTTCGTAGGCAACTTGGCAGTCACTCTCTGTCTGACCTGCTTGCACCGCCTGTACCCATGTCCGTTCGTTTTTCCTGTCTCTTTCTTCTCTGTGCCAATGGTCATGGATGCTCCTGTCTTCATGTCGACAACCAGTATGTGCGGGTCTGAGTAGTAGTCCTCATCCGCATCATGCATGCTCTTCTCAATCTTAGACAAGAGTGCTCCTGCTTTCTTCAATGCAGTCCCGCTCCCATCGGTCCAATCCATTCTCTCTATTTCCATGTTCTCTCTCCTTCTATTCGTTTAAATAGTCAAGGTTTCTTGAAATCCATCAGATATAACCTTGACCCCCTTTCTTCACTATCATCATGCTCTTCCATGACGTCGTCCTCATTCACTTTCACTTTCACTTTCAGCAAGGCGTTCCTTCTGTATTGCTCCTTCCACATCACTTGGATGCAGTCGTTACATAGCCTGCCGTCCTTGGCGGCCTTCGCGCTCGGCTCAGTGTATGGTGCACCACACAGGGTCTCGTCCAGTATGCGGAAGTGTATCATGCTCCCTTCTCCTTGTAGTCAGGGTGGCTCTTGGGCAACTTGTGCCTACGTCTCCCCATCATGTTCTCAATCAACTCAAGGACATTGCCACCAGCCTTGATGAACCTGTCCTTGGACACCTTGTCGTCACACATACGAGATTGTAACCTGCTAAGGTCTATCTCGGATACGACATGACTGAGTATCTCATACTCAGCGTGTGTCACGCTCGCCGCTCTCTCTTCGTTGTTTCCGTTCTTCCTCATCTTTCATCTCTCCTATCAGTTGTTGGAGTGCATCATGCAGTTCCACCGCCTGCTCTATGGACAAGCGCACTCCGTGCTTGGTCCACGTACCGGGTATCTTAGACTGGTTCAACAGCCTCAGGTCCACCCACAGTTGTTTGTAGTACTCTATCCCCCTCAAGAATATCATACCCTTTCCGTCCCTCCACTTGTGCTCTAAGCAGGGGGAGCGCCATGCTACGATGTCATCCATCAAAGTCCCTCCTTTATGATGCAGTCGTAGCACCGCTCCTTCTTCGGGTCCCAGACTAAGTTCCTCTGCCTCTTGCACACAATGCAGTACTTCAGTCTGTATGCGTTTGCCATACTCACTCCTCTTCTTCCACGATTCTTATGATTTCACAGTACGTGCCGTACATCCAAGGTGGCACCTTCTCACCCGTGTTAGGGTCTGTGGTACCAACGAGCGTGCCGAGAGCACCATCGTCGATGGCACGTATCATCTCAGCCCTGTCCATTGCCCTGAACAGTTCACCTGACTCGTTCACATACTGCATGAACCTATCATCACCCATCAGCAGGTGGTAGTCATCAGGGTCGATTGACAGCGTGTCACCAGTGTTGGGATTGAGCAGTGAGTACTCCCATATCTCAACGGACGTCGTGTCGCCGTTGTCGAGCAGGACCTCCTTGTCCTCCACGAATCTAGGGTACACTGCGTCCAAGTTCATGTCGACCAACTTGGTCCCGTCCTTGTCAGCCCACCCCTGAGCAATCTTCCTCTTCATGTCCAACTCCTGCATCTGTGCCTCCATATGATTGCTAGGCTGAGGCACAATCTCAGTGTCCTCGTCGGTCACTGTGTAACCCAAGTCCCAAGCAACTGCCTTAATCCTGTTATGATTGTCACGGCAACCCTCTGAGTCGACCATCCTTATCAGGGACAGCGTCTTACCGTCTCTCTTCTGATAAGTGATACCAGCACCCTCAGGCATCCATATCGCACCATCAGCCATGTTGGCAAAGTGTTCTTTCATCCATATCTTCATTGTGTCATTCATTCATTTCATCTCCTTGTTCCGTTCTCCTCAGGAATGTGTTACTATCCTTGCACATCATTATCTCACCCTTGTCAGTCATCAAACATGCACATCCGTCGCATTCTACCGCACCGTTACGGGGGCAGTAATTACCCCTCCCGTTGAATGATGCATATAGAATCTTGCACTCAAGATTACCATCTGTGAAGTGGAACTTGATACTCGCACCGACGATGTCAGCCAACCTGTCGTTGCCGATTGGTATGAAGCCATCATCGTCCATCTCCTCTACTGAGAACTCATGTCTCATTCATCATCACTCCAATCCATCATACTGAATACAGTGAATGTCTCAGGCACTGAGTCCTTTGAGTATCCACTTGGTCGCCACCTGTCATTGATTCTACCTAACATCCATAGGTGGAACATCCCAGTGAGACGCATCAAACTCTCACGGGAGAAGGTCTGCGTCGCTTGCTCCTCCGTCACTGCTACCCTGTTCAACCTCATTGCAAATGTACTCTCCTTCGTTAGGAACTCCACCTCTTCATCATCCAACTCCAGACTTTCAATCAACTCTCTCATTATCGCATTTATCTCGTTGCTCATTCCTCTTCCTCCATCTTCTTCTTCACTTCCTCTATCTCTCTTGCCAACCACCGTATTGTCGCAGGGTCCACGTCTCTCCTGTTGACTATCTCACGTGCCTTCTCCAGCCCCCTTAGTTTACCAGTCAGGTAGTACTTGTAGTCAGGTGTCACTTCACAACACCCCCATAGGGAGCGAGGCACCTAGTGCAAACTAGGTTGCCCCTCTTGGTGTACCTGTGCTCCAACTCATGTAGGCACGTGTTGCACAATCTCATCTCACTCACTCCTCTTCCTCCTCTTCTATCTCTGCATTTTCCATGTCATCAGCAAACTCCCAAATACTACACATGACATTCAAGTCACGTATCATGGCTTGCCTGAAATCCTCTTTGGTGACGTAGTTGTGGTAGTCAGCACCAGACCACTGACCTCTTGAGTCCTCTTCCAGTTCTCGTAGAACGTCAATGGCTCTTACAAACTCGCCATCCTCTTCGTAGTAATCATCGTGCTCCAACGAGTACATCTCTTGGTCAAGCGTCTCCTTCCACCCTTCTATCATCCGCTCGTGATATTGGATACATGCTTCAGCGATTGCCACGCCTCTGAACTCCTGCCATCTCTTTATGAGAGCCTTAGTCTGCACACTCATTCCTCTTCCTCCTGACTAGCGAAGGGCATGCCCTCCTTTCTCTCAATCAACTTGGACGCCCTTGCCCACTTGAGCAGGGACGACACACCGTTTGATAGTGGGTGCATATCTAGCACGGCACCGTTGGGATGATTGCATGCGGAGCCGGGTATGAACATCTGACAAACTTGGTTGTCGTACTCATAGATGGTGAACGGCGTGTACAGTAGTTCCTGACTCGCCGCTGACTTGAGCACCGGTGCTTGCTCCCTCAACCACATGCTCACGTTCACGTCTGTGCGTATCTTTGTGGCATGGCCATACTTTCTGTTATCCTCGATGTCTGAGACACCTTGGATGTGCATTCGTCCTTCGTCATAATCGCATTTCACTTGCATTCTTGCTTCCATTATTCTTCACTCTCCTTCTTTGATGCCCCTTTCCACAAATCACTGGCGAGCATCACCTCCATCTTCTCCTCGTCGAACTCAAGGAAAGCCGGGTGGTACCACCGTCCCTTGACCTTGACTCTGTTGTCTTTGTTAATCTCCAGTTCAGCGAACTGAGCCATTGCTAACTTGGATGTCTGTGCATCGTGCATCTCCAACGGGTGAAAGGAATCACCAGTGGCTGCACAGAACTGGTCCCTGAAGCCGTTGATGTCACCATCGACTCTAGTCCATGACTCCTTGGGCACCTCCTCATCCTCTGGCATCCACACTGTCCTGTCATTGTCCAGACACAGCATGGCCTTCCATCCCTTCTGCACGTACTTTCTCTTTCCTGTCCACATACTACTGACGTTTCCGTTCTTGTCGATTGTGGTCGTCCTCGTACCACCATCAACCTCCTCAGTCAGGATTCTCTCACCGTCCTCACCAAAGTGCTCCTTGGGTGGTGTGAACCACTCCTCCAGACTACCTTGCTTCTTCTTGCCTTTCCTCTTGGGCTTCTTATCGTCCATCATCGCCTTGGCGATGTCGTCCTCACTGACACTGATGTTGTTCCATGCTGACTCAAAGCCACGGCTCTTGATGACAGACTCACCCTCAGGCAAGTCACACACCTCAGCGATGTAGTACTGCTGTTCATCGGACTCAACGCAGTGCTCGCACATCCTCCTCCTAACCTCCATGATAAGGTCAGCAGTGTCAGACCAAGTCCTCCTGTCCTCAGGTGTCAGGTAGTGCATCAGTATGGCCAACTGCACACCGGTCCTACCATGACCACCCATGCACTGACAGGATACGGTCTTGATGCCCTTCTCCTTGATGTCATCGACGAGAGCCAACCAGAACTCCTTGCCCAAGTTGTTGGGTATGCTGAAGTCAGGCCAGTCAATCTCGATGAGTATGGGCACCTGCTTGGTGATGAAAGCACTGGCACACTTCCATCCATCGGGTATGATGTCCTTGTAGTGCACCGAGCGCATCACGCCTCTCGGTCCCAGTGCCAAGTCAGGCACCTCTGCCATGACATGCCAACCGCCGTCTCTGTTGGTGCCACCGCCGTAGACGGTCACACCCTGCTCCTCAATCACTGTTATGTTTCCTGTATGACAATTTCCTCTCATTCTTCTTCCTCCTTTGATATCTCTATAATGGCATCCGTCCATTCCTTGTTGTCACCCATCTGGTTCTTCACGAACTTGGTGAGCAAATCACTCAGCATCGGATACATGGGGTCCTTCATCTTCAATCCCTGCCACGCCTCGACCCACATCCTTGGCTTGACATTGTCATAGTCTCTCGACTTGAGCATCTTACACACAGAGTAGGATGCCGGTGCGCTCTTCTCATTGATGGCTAGATACACCTCTGGGTATGCATCGGTCAGCATGAGAGCACCAATCTCAGC
>CEPI01003619.1_pt1 | contig 12497 bp, 18 predicted proteins | sample 530491 | NCBI WGS metagenome assembly CEPI01 (sample SAMEA2620210, study PRJEB7988) | marine metagenome | isolation source: saline water (ENVO:00002010), including | reverse complement strand
CTCCCTGCTACTGCTGATCTTATGTTTGCCCTTATTTCAACTGAAGAGCTTGAAGAACTTGGACAAATTCTGGTAAAACAACTCAAAAACAGGTACAATGATCCTACCATCCACAAGCGCTTTGTTGTCGGCATTGACAGGGCTAAAATGCGTCTCTATGATTGTGAGCAATCTGCACAAGATGACTTACTCAATTCGTCGTCCGATCCGGAGAATGTTGGGGAACAACCAAAACCAAAGAAATCATTTGAGGGATTCAAGTTCTAATGGAAAGTAATGAACTGAGTGTAAAGAAAGAGAGTCAACTCGCAAGGAATGATGCACCTCATTATTATGAGGTGAAGATTAAAGGTCATCCTAATGGTGTGCCACAGATGCACTGTGGTAAAATCAAAGATGCAGAAAGACTTCTGGAGATGTATCCAGGCTCAACTATGAGCAAGATCTACTTTCCCCATCCACCCGAAACGGTTGACGTTTCTTATGTTACAATGGAGAACGACAAGCAACTTCCCACAATCAAAATTAGAGGACAGGAGATCTTCATCCAACAACAGTTGCCTCAAAATTGTCAAGAACCATTTATCCCTGATTTTCATGACTAAACAAGTTGACACTGACAAGTATCTGGAGTTTGTTAATGGAGTTACCTCACAGCCAAGTAAAGATCACGAAGCTTTCATCTATCGTCTTCAAGAGTTGGAAGGCCAAGGATTTCATTCCGAGCGACTGCTTACTGCTGCTGTAGGATTGTGTGCAGAGAGTGGTGAGTTTACTGAGGTTGTGAAGAAGATTGTGTTCCAGGGTAAACCTGTGAATGAGGATAACATCTTTCACCTCAAGAGGGAACTTGGAGATGTGATGTGGTATCTTGCACAAGCTTGTATGGCTCTGGACACAACCATCGATGAGGTTATTGAGATGAATGTTGATAAACTTCAATCTCGTTACCCTGGTGGTAGTTTTGATGTACACTATTCTGAAAATCGTAAAGAAGGAGACGTCTGATGAATGGCAATTTAGAACCAGAGGAGAGAGTTATGGACGATGAGCTGATTGCAAATCGTAAGTCTGCTGCTGTGATGAAGGCATTGCATGACAAGATTAAAGAAACGATCGCAACTCTTGGTTGGGATTGTTATGATAATGTTACCGTTGAAATTGGAGGTACTCAAGTCTCTGGTATCGATGTTGGTGAGGTCTACAATAAGAAGTGGCAGTCACCTATTGGTACTCGCAAGTACAATAAAGACGCCTTCATTATTATCAAGAACCAGGATCGTAGAGACTTGAGTAAGTCTGAACCCTTTGGTGATGGTGAGTTTAAACCACAACACCCATACACTCCTCCCTCTGAAGATCAAGAAATTGTTGTAAACATGGATGGTGGAGTTGGTGGGTCTTGGGAAGTTAAAGAAGAATCTTGAACACTTATCTTAGAAAATTATGATCAATGTAGAAGTACCAGTTAGAACTGCTGCAGCAGTCAGACAAGTTCTGTTTGATGAACAGAAAATTTATACTCATGATGATGACACCACTCCAGAACGAATCAAAGAAATTCGTGGAGTGATTCAACAACTTGACGAAGGAATTGAAGCTGCTCTCAAGACACTTGAAGAACAAATTCAGAAGGGGTCTGAGGAATGAAGTATCTTTTTGTTGGTCTTGTTGCCACTCTTGTTTGGGAGTTTGGTCACCCTTACATCCCTGGATTGGTTGTTGATCATGAACACACACATGTGGAGGAAGTTCGATGAAAATTCTTACTCTCGAAGATTATCAAAAGGCTGGTGAACATTTCTGGTCAAAGTACTGGTATGTTGCTAAAGAACTTGGTGAAGATGCCAAGACAGAAGACATCCTGAAAGTCATGGAGACTCTCGGTGGTGTAGCTCTTCAGTTCAAAAACGAGGAAGATGGTGTAGGACCATTTGGGTTCAACAAAGGCGAGAAAGAAGAAGCATAAATAACTTCTAGGAATATTCTAAAAGTAAGATGTCAGACATGAATGACTTGTGCAGAGTGTATTCTGCTGTACATAATTCGGAAGTCAAAAAAGAAATCACAGAGGCTAGAGATGCATTTAGTGAGATGGATCTCTCGAAGATGACTAAGTCCGATCTTTATGAGATGGCTGAAGAAATCTTTGAAGAGATCTTCTCCACCGGACTCACTCTCAAACAAGTAGACACTGTTCTTGGTTCCGTTATGGAGGAAGTCTCCTCTGTCACCACGTCTGAATTTAGGGCTGATAAGATTGAGAGATTGGCCGAAGCTTTTGATGAAGTGTTTGAGAAGGTCACAGAGAATTCTGAAAGAAACTGCGTTGAGATGTTCCTCAAGTATCGGAAGAACAAGCCTCTCAATGAGAAGTGGTACAGCAGAGTTAATCATGAACAAGGAAATGATAAAATCCACGCAGCTCTGATTGCTCAGGACAAGAAGAACATCAAGGAAAGCATTCTGTCTCTCGTTGAGAAGAAGGTTATGGATTCTTCTTACCTTGAGACCAATATGAAGAAGAGACAAGAGAATAACGAGAAGGCTCGTAAGGACATGAAGAAGATGGGCACTTCTATGAAGAACCCTCACTTTGAAGAAGTTTCTCAGATCAGAAAGGACTGGTCCGGAGCTTACTCTTCCATCTATGAGAAGAAGCTTGATCCCGTTGGTCAGGAAGATGGTGACATCGACAATGATGGTGACGAGGATTCCTCTGATAAGTATCTCGCCAAGAGACGTAAGGCCATTGCCAAGGCCATGGGTAAGGACAAGGAAGAGATGAAGGAAACCTACACTGTCACTAATGCTGACAAGAAAGGTAACACCAAAGCATATCAGAACTACAAAGCTGGTATGAAGAAGAAAGATGGTAGCCCAATGTACAAGGCTGCTGATCACATGAAAGAGAGTAAGTTCTCCGAGGCTGAACTGAAGGCTATTGAAGAGAAGGTAAATAGCTGGGAAGACTGATAAACTGGAGGATCGGTAATGAGAGACGTTTTTAAGTATTTTAAATACGCAAGATCCGTCCAACAAGATGTTATCTCTGAGAGCACAACTTCTGAAAGAGCTCATGAACTGGGTTATGAATATCAGTCTCGTGGTGTCTGGTTAGACCCACAGACTGGTAAGAAGTATCGTGCTCAGGGAACTCAGTTCAAAGAGATTGATACTGTACAACCAAAAGAAAGAGAACCAGCTGCTCAAGGGGAACCGAAATCTGAGAGAAAACCTGCACAGTCGGAAAAAGAAGAGGGTGGTGAGAAACAAGTTCTATCTAATCCTCAGGTCAACAGAGTTGTTGCTGGTGGTCCGACGGCGACTGCTCTTGCTACTGGAGATCAAAAGTCTGTTGAGAAACAACTCTCAAGAGGAAGAGAGGATGTCCAAAGTGCAGAGAGAAAGGCACAGATCAAAGCTCAGGCAGCTGCTTTGATTTCTGCAGACAGGGCTAAGAGACAGGCTGAAGCTGATGCCGCTGCTGAAGCAGAAGCACCAGAGGGTCTCGATGATCTTCTTAGTGACATCAGGGATGAGGAACCTGCGAAGAAACCAGAAGACTTCCCCACAGTTGATGATAAGATTGCTGAAGTTGACCAAGAACTGGATGGTCTTGACGACGATGAGGCCTTTGAGTATGAGTATGATAGGTTCCAACAGGATCTTAAGAAGACCATGAAGGACTTGACTGATCGTCAACGTAAGATGATGGAGAAGAAGTTCGCAAATTTCCGAGAGAGTCTAAAGAACATTCCTTCTGCATCTGATAGGAGGTCATTCATTCAGTCCATGGCACATGCGAAGACTTTTGAGGGTAGAACGAATGCAGGTGCAGGTAAGAATAACCTGGGATATGCCGATGTTCAGAATCTGATGGCCAATCGTGATAGGTTGTTGGAAGGTTATGGTGACGGATCACCAAAACAAATTAAGAAATTTGTCAAATCTGTCAGATCTAATAAAGTATCTGATGATTTTGTTGATGCATCTTTTGAGATTCTCCCTGACGTCTTCAAGAAATCATTGAGTGGTAAAGGTCAAGTGACCAACGATAAATATGTGTCCGACGACAAGGCTCATAAAGACATTCATTACCTCGGTAAAAACAAGGATGGAACAATTCGTCGTGGACCTGCATCCAATAAAGAAAGAGCAAAACATATGTGGAGGATCTACCTGGAACAGGGTGGTCGTGACGCATACACAGGTCTCCCTCTTGACCTGCAAGCCATGGATCTTGAGCACGTCCGTGGTTTTAACAATAAAGATGGTGGCGCGCCGGGTAAAGAACAGTGGGAACAGAGAGAAAATGATGATAACATGACTCTCATCAACTCAAACATCAACCAGAAGAAGGTTGATCTTTCGATGGAAGATTTCTTCAAGAGAGAAGTTGATCCCCATAAGGATAAGTCTGAAGATGACTTTGGAGGAATTGAGAAACTCTTTGAGAAGCAGAACGAGATTGGTAGTGTTGGTGATCAACTAGCCAAAACACTTCTGGGTGAAGGTGGTAAGGGACTTGGTGATCAAGTTACTAAGGACATTCTCCTTCAATACTTCTCGGATGATGACAAAAGATATACTGATCTTAGAAATGAGTTCCGTAGAGTAGCAACAGATGATAAGGATAAAAAGAAAGCAGCTGGTATGAAGTCAAAACTTGGTAAAACACTCCTGAAAGCCACTGGTTTGTCTCGTGGTATTACTGACCCATCAGGTAGAAGGACAGTTGCACTTCAAGAAAATGTGTATCGTGGTTTCCTTCAGTCGATGGCTGGAGCAAAATCAACAGATCGTCAGAGATATATGGATGGTTGGGCTCAGGCCATCAAGGCTGGTAACGACGAAAGATCACCAAAGGCAGTTAACAGAACACTGGTTGAACTGGGACTGATTGATGAGGATATCTTGAACGATAGGAAGGCTGGAAGAGTGTTCAAAGAGGAATTGGAAGAGTTGACAAAACTATCAGGACGCGATAGAATTGAAAGACTGAAAAGATCTCTAAGAGACATTTGAAAACCCACTAGATATTTTTAATGACACTTGAAATTAACAAAGTTCACTTGATGAATAACATTGAGGGGACTCAATTGATGGAGCCTGACTCAGTCAATCTGGTTGTCACTTCTCCACCCTATGATAACCTCAGAGAATACAATGACTCCTCTTCTTGGAACTTTGATGTGTTCAAGAAGGTTGCTGATGGACTCATTCGTGTTCTCAAACCAGGTGGTGTGATTGCATGGAACGTTGCTGATGCCATCGTTGAACTTCACAAGAAGCAAGGAACTTCGAGAACTGGTTCTTCATTCCGTCAGTGTCTTTACTTCCAAGAACAGGGACTGAACTTCCACGACCTTATCATTTACGAGAAACCAGCTGCTCGTTTCTCAGCTTCTGTAACTGGACTTCGTTACTCTGATGTGTTTGAGTATGTCTTCATCATGACGAAGGGGAAACCAGATCACATGCAAGTGATTGCAGACAAGAAGAACAAAGGTTTCGGAACAACCTTCACCAAAGATGGTGGACGAAACAAGGATGGAACTCGTAACCGTGACGCAAAGAAGACACAGATTGCTGTGAAGGAGTTCGGTGTTCGTCATAATATCTGGAGAATCAATAACTCATGTGGAGCTCACGGGATGCCCAAGGAGGCTTACGAACACCCAGCTCTGATGCCACAGGAACTGGCAGATGACCTGATTCGTTCTTACTCTCGTGAAGGTGACCTGGTGTTGGACCCCTTCATGGGTTCTGGAACCACAGCAAGAATGGCTTACAAGAACAATCGTGATTATATTGGGTTTGAGATCGACCCCACTTACCATGAGTTGTGTGTCAACCTCAACGCTTCCGAATGTAACTCCGTATTTGACAAACTCTAAAACACCTGTTAGTATAAGATCCCATCACACATCACCCATGCAATTCGCCAAACAAATTGATCACGTTGAAGAAATTGAACTTTGTAAGAAGGCACAACAAGGAGGAGATGAGGGTGAGAGGGCTAAGAGTGTAGTGGTCAATGCCAATCTTGGTTTGGTTGCTCACATCGCAAAGAAGAACTATTACAAGAACGATCAATATTCTTTTGACGATCTCTTCCAAGAAGGAGTGTTTGGTCTTGTTCGTGCAATCGAAAAGTTCGATCCAACAGAAGGTTGTAGGTTCTCAACTTATTCTTATTACTGGATCTATGCTTTCGTTAGTAGGTTTAAGAATAATAACAGGGGAAGCATTCGTCTCCCTCTTCATGTGACCGATAAGATGAGGAGTCTTGAGAAGAAAGACAAGGTTGCTTTTGAGGAATATAAATCGAAGATCCCTGTGGTGGTCTCTCTGAACAAGATGATTGGTGATTCTACTTCTATCTTGGACTTGATATCTGATGAAGATGAAACAAATATTCTTGACCGAATCGATAACGAACTTCTGATGGAACAAATCAAAGAACTTCTTTCTGAGAAAGAGTTTGATGTCCTTTGTAATCGTTATGGTCTTGAGGGACGAGAGCAGAAGACTCACCGTGAATGTGCCAAGATTTATGGAGTCTCCCACACCGCAGTTTATCTGATTGAGAAGAAGGCTTTTGAGAAAATTAGGAAAACATTTGCCACTAAATAATAAAAACACTGAGTGTAAGTGTAGTAAGTGATGAAAAGTTTTCTGAATTTCTTCTCCGAAGCTAGGGTTACCCGTGCTGCACAAGAGGCAAAGAAGAGAGGTTTAACATATAAGGATGGTTATTGGGTAAACAGATCTGGTAAAAGGATCGCGAGAACAGAGGATGGAGAGCTCAAGTTGCTCTCAAATAGAGAAGCTGCACAGGAAGAAGAACCCACTCAAGGAAAGGAAAAAGAAGAAGATCAACAAGTTCAGAGTTCTGGTGAAGAAGGGGAAGAGACTCCTAAGAAGACTGAGGAGAAAGATGTAACGATTGTGTTTGGGAGATTCAATCCTCCTACAATCGGACACAAGTTGGTTCTCGATAAAGCTTCATCTCTTCCTGGAGATTATGTGGTTTACCCTTCGAGATCAAATGATCCTCAGAAGAATCCTCTTGATCCTTCTGAGAAGACGGAAATGATGAAGAAGATGTTTCCCAAACATGCTAGTTCTATTGTTAATGATGATAGCATAAGGACAATCTTTGATGCTCTTAAAGTTGCAGATGATCAGGGATATACAAATGTAAATATCGTTGTCGGTTCCGATAGAATCTCTGAGTTCGATTCGTTGGCTCAGAAGTATAACGGAGAGATGTATAACTTTGAAGAGATCAACACGATCTCTGCTGGTGAAAGAGATGAAGAAGAGTCTGGTGTTGGTGGAATGTCAGCATCCAAGATGAGAAAGGCTGCAGCCGAAGATGATTTTGACTCTTTCAGGAAAGGAATTCCAGAAGAAATGGATGACAAAGATGTTAGATCTTTGTTGAATCTTCTGAGAAAGAGAATGAATGTCACAGAAGGTTGGAACTTGTGGGAGATTGCTCCTAAGTTTGATTGGAAGAATCTTCGTGAGAATTATGTAACTGGTAAGATCTTCAATCTTGATCAAATTGTAGAGAGTCTGAAAACAGGTTTGATCGGAAAGGTAATCAGAAGAGGAACTAATTATCTGATCTGTGTGACAGAAGAGGATGTCATGTTCAAGTCTTGGATTCGTGATCTCAAAGAATACACTGAGGTCAAGATGGAACGTAAGATGAGAACAAAGAATAAGCCAAACACTCTTGAGGGAACTGGTGGTTACTTTAAGAACGTAGCTGCAATTACCCCTGGATTTGAGAAAGGTGATAAGACCAACCTCCAACCAGGTGGTAAGCCTTACAAAGGGTATCAGAAACAAACAGTCAAGGAATTCATAAATAGGTTTAGGAAAAATTAAGATCTAACATGAATAACCAAAAAAGAATGTCAGAGGATTATTCTGACTGGAGAAGTGACCTGATTGAAGTCAGTGGTTATTCCTATGCTGACAAAGCTGATGTCGTTCCGACTAAAGGAAAGAAGAGTGAAGAGAGAGATAAGGAAATCACAGTCAAGAAGATCAACAATAAGATTCTAATTAATCCAAACATGAGAGAGGAGTTTGCTTCGATCGGTGCGGAAGTCATTGAAGTTTCTGAGATCGATGAAAAGATCAACATGAGAACGGCAGATGTTGGAGAGGTTGTTAAGGATTTCTATAAGTCTGATGCTCCTCAGTTCAAAGGCAAGTCAAAAGAGAAGAGACGCCAGATGGCGATCGCTGCTAAACTTGAAGCCGAGGAACAGAATGAGGAGTTCACTGTTGATGATGTGATTGAGTTTCTCGTTACTGAGGGTTATGTTTGGGACCGTGATGGTGCTGAGAAGATGCTTGAGGAAGCTTCTGAAACAGAACTGGAACTGGTTGTTGAAACATTCATCAAAGAGGGTCTTTCTATTGATGATCAGATGAAAATGGCTCGCGAGGCAGCAAAGAAGAGAAATCCCAATCCTGATCACAAGGCAATTCGTGCCAAGATGATGAAGAAACCTCTTCCTAAGGACACCAGAACAGATGCCCAGAAGATGACTGACGCAACTGGACCTCGTCCTGGTTCCCGTTACAGAGGTGATTGATAAATAACTAAAGATATTTGGTAACTATTATGTGGGAACTCTTTCTTCCTTTTGCGCGTTCTGTCGCTTTGCACCTCATTGATTCTCCGAAGATCAAACTTTTGGTTGTAGAACTCCTTGAGCAACTGGCATTACGCACCGATAACAAACTCGATGACCTCGCTGTCGCTCAGGTTCGTAAAGCCTTGATCGAAGAAGAGGAATGATAACAATGGGGGGACATCTTATGTGTCCCCATTTTTATAAATATTCATTAGCACAGAAATTCTACTAAGGGCAAAGACATGGCACTTTGGGGCAATAACGACAATGTGACTTCTACCGGAACGGTCTCATTGAATTATGATACTGGTGTAGTCACTGGTTCCGGAACCACATTCGTAACTGACCTTGCAGCGGGACAGGTAATTCGCTTTGGTACTAGAGACAATGTTTATTTCGGTGACGCTGTAATTACTGGTATTACTAGTGCCACTCTTCTTACCATTGGTAGTACCGCTGGTTTGAGTGGAGCAGCTATCGCATCCACAGACTTCCAGGTAAGTGAACTTCCTAAGTCCTCGGTTCTGGATTCTACTTTCAGTGAGGTCAACAGCGACTTCGACAAGTATATGTACGGTGTCGCCGCTGAGGAAGTTTCCGATTCTGCTGGTGGACAATTTGAAACCGGTGCTGGTTGGGTTGGTGTTACTACTTACATGGATAATCACGGAAATCTCAGAGTGAAGAAGGAAATTATGGTTGCGATGTCTGGAATCACAACTGGTAATACTCCTCTCTATCCTCCTGCTTGATATGTAAATGTTTTTCACTGAATTGAATGAGGAGAACTTTCTCCTCTTTGCTATTAAAAATTATGAGAACCCTCAGGCAGTGACCAAAGAGGACTTTGAAAAGGATTTAAATCATTTCAAGTACATCAAAAGGTTACTTAAGAGATATAAAAACAATGGTGAGTTGAGATCTCACTTGTTGATCAACCACTTTATTGTTCTTTACAATATTTTTGGTGAGGCAACTACACCAATGCTTTTTTATAAACTTGAGAATAATCTCTGGCCTGTCATTAAGACATTTGTTGTCTTTCTTGACAGACTTCCTGACTATCCTCGTACATACATCCATGAAATTGAGATGGATGAACAATGTCTAAAAGAACTGGAGAGAATTACAGATGGAAAAGTCAAAGATTGACAAGGTCATCAATGCATTTAGAAATGCAATGTATCAAGAGTTCAGTGTTGAAGATAGTGTCAACGAGGAAGGAATGGTAGCGAACCCTCCTGGGGGAAGTGGTGGATTCAGTGGGTCGTCTCCTGCTCCCGGCCCTACGGCTGGTTTTGATCCAGTTATGAAAATGGATGGTCGAAGGAAGTATGTCAAGAGATATCTTGAGAAGCTTTCGAGAGACAGAGAAAAAAGAGCAGAGAGAAAAAGAAAAAAAGAAGCTTCGAAGTTCAACCCATTCTTTACGACCGATGGACGAAAATGATGTCCCAGTAAGAATAGCTGTATCAGAACAAAGGATCAAGGATCTCAATGTTGTGGTGGTTAGGGTAAACACTGCAATTGAAAAACTGAGTGAGGTAAATACATCAGTTAGCAGAATGCTTGCCCTCCATGAAGAGCGTATATCGAAACAAGAAGAGATTGACTCTATACTATTTGCAAAGATTGACCAACTCCGCGATAAAACTGACGAGCATCATAACAATCTCTTGCAAAGAGTTTATCAATTAGAGCGAAAGGTTTGGACAGCCTTTGGTGTTGCAGTTACTATTGCATTCTTTGTTTCAAATTACGCAGACTTTTTTGAAAAGTTCACCCCCACCAACTTGACCCCGTCTCACAACTCAGTTATCATTGAGAAGACTAGCCGTGACATTTGATGGATTATATTGATGTTAAGTACATCAACCTTCTTTCTCCAAGACTTGAGAGGTTCAAGAAGGTAAAACCAAATCTCTATAATTGCAGATGTCCCCTTTGTGGAGATTCCAAAAGGAACAAGACAAAGGCAAGGGGTTACTTCTACCAGGTAAAGAATAATACAAACTACAAGTGTCACAACTGTGGAGTTAACATCTCTCTTAGCAATATGTTGAAAGAGGTGGACCCTGTTATGCAAAAAGAATATATCTTTGAGAAATTTAAAGAGACAGGTACAGGTTCTTCAACAAAAAGACCTGAGGATATCCTTTCTCAATTGAAGTCATCTAAACCTCAATTCAAGAAGAAGGTAATGGTAGAAGAGTTCAAGGATTTGAAAAAAGCATTCGAGGTTGATGTGTCTCGTCATTACCTTGAGTCAAGGGCAATCAACTCCGGTGAGTTTTACTTTGTTGAAAACTTTAAGGAGTTTATCAACACCCTCAAGCCAGGAACATTTAATGATACTATATTTGGTGAACCGAGAATTGTGATTCCTCTTGTTAGGAATGACAAACTAATCGGAGTTCAGGGGAGAGCTGTATCCTCCAACCCTGTTAAATACTTAACCATCATGTTTGATGAAGATGCACCAAAAATCTATGGGCTTGATAGAGTTGATCGAAAGCTTCCCATCTTTGTCGTCGAAGGACCGTTCGACAGCACTTTCCTCCCTAATAGTGTGGCTCTGTGTGGTAGTGACGGTGAAGTTGGTGATCTTGAGGGAAGCGATATTGTTTTTGTTTATGATAATGAGCCTCGTAACAAAGAAATTGTTAGAAGAATCGGAGACACAATTGAGGGAGGAGGAAAGGTCGTCATCTGGCCACCCAACATAACTCAGAAAGATATCAATGACATGGTCCTCTCTGGACATAATGTGGTTGAAGTTGTGAACCAGAACATTTATGAAGGGCTTCAAGCAAAACTTAAATTTACAAATTGGAAAAGAGTATGAGTAACGGTACAAAGGTTAAGAAGAGAGACGGAAGAATTGAGTCTCTCGATCTCGAAAAGATGCACCTCATGGTTCAGGAAGCATGTGAGGGACTGGCTGGAGTTTCTGCATCTCAGGTTGAGATGACATCTGGAATCCAGTTTTATGATGGGATTACAACTTCTGAGATTCAGGAGATTTTGATCAAGAGTGCCAGTGACTTGATTGATTTGGAAAACCCAAACTATCAGTTTGTTGCTGCTCGTCTTCTTCTATTCTCTGTTCGTAAACAACTTTATGGACGCAGGAGTCAACTCCCCAATCTGATTGATCACATCACTTCTTTGGCTTATCAGGATCTTTATGATAAGGACATCTTCAATCATTACTCAAAAGAAGAGATTGAAAAGGTTGGTGGTTGGGTCGACCACTCAAGAGATTTCCTGTTTACTTACGCTGGATTGAGACAAGTTGTTGATAAGTATCTCGTTCAGGACAGGAGCACTGGGGAGGTCTATGAAACTCCACAGTTCATGTACATCATGATTGCTTTGACCATCTTTAAGAATTATCCCAAAGAGACACGACTTTCTTACATCAGAAGGTACTACGATGCAATCTCAAAGCACAAAATCAACATCCCCACACCAATCATGGCGGGTGTCAGAACTCCCCTCCGTCAGTTTGCGTCTTGTGTTCTGGTTGATGTTGATGACACCCTGGACAGTATTTTTAGTTCTGATATGGCCATTGGCCGTTATGTCGCACAAAGGGCTGGTATCGGTATCAACGCTGGGAGGATTCGTGGGATCAACGCTAAGATCAGGGGTGGAGAAGTACAGCACACTGGCGTTGTTCCTTTCCTTAAAAAGTTTGAATCAACTGTACGATGTTGTACACAAAATGGCATCCGAGGTGGAAGTGCAACAGTCCACTTCCCAATCTGGCACCAAGAGATCGAAGACATCATCGTTCTGAAGAACAACAAAGGTACAGAAGACAACAGG
>CEPI01009750.1_pt1 | contig 12633 bp, 15 predicted proteins | sample 530491 | NCBI WGS metagenome assembly CEPI01 (sample SAMEA2620210, study PRJEB7988) | marine metagenome | isolation source: saline water (ENVO:00002010), including | reverse complement strand
TCATAATATTGTTTTTGGTATAAACCAGTATGACACAGACTGCCAGTATTTACCAATCAAATATGCCTGATAAAAATCTGTCACGTCCTTCCAAGTATTACGATAATCTTTTGGATATATCGTAAGACTCATGATTGAAAAAACAACAACATGAATGAAATTTCCTGCTGGGTGGTGTCCCAATTGAAATCCAAGTAGTCTTGCTTCATCATTTACACTAAATCCAAGACCAAAATGAATATGAAGTTGGTCATGGAGTTTAGTGTCTTCACCTATACCAGGTATCCAATTTTCAAGAAACAGAATATAAGGATCTGGTTGATTAATCGGCTTAGTTGAACTTCGAGTCAGGTTCGAGAGCGACATAGTAAACAACATCCAATCCTGTGTTTTCAAACTTAGAAAGAAGTTTGCTGGAAATGGTGACTGCATAATTGCCAGGAATAATCTTCAGGTTCTCTTCTTTAAAGTTACAGACAAACTCTTGATCTGTCTCACCAACAACAATGGAGAAGTCATTAGAAGTTCCATTCTTCTTATCACGAGCAACCAACTTAACAACACCAGCCTCACCAATGGCCGAGATGTCAGGGAGTTGGTAAACAGACGCAGCCTTCTTCAACTTCTCCAGTTGTTGTGATGTCAAATCAAAAGACACATCCTCAGACGGAAGATTGATCTCTTTCTCTGGAGGAGACACGATGACAGAGGGGTCAGCGAAGAAATACTTAGAACGCATCTTACCTTCTCGGATAGTCACAAACTCATCTTCAGCAAAGTCAAGTTCAGGAGAAGAGTGAAGTGACATTCCTTGGAGGAACTGGTTCAGGTCATAGATACCAAAGTCACGAGGAAAGTCTTCAGTGACGGTAGCTTCAACCAAGATATTCTTCATCACCGAAATCGTCCGAAGCTTTGTTCCAGACTTAAACAGAATAGACTGGTTGATAGAACTAAAGTTCTTCAGAAGGTTCAATGTAGTTTCAGAGAGTTTCATTTATTAGAAGTTGTAGTTGTTCTGTTGTTGGTGAAGTCCAGCGAAGTGATAAAGAAGAATACAATAATGAATTGCTTTTAGGATGTCTCGTTTAGACTTACCATCCTTCTTACCAAATCTTGAAAGATATTTGATTGCATTTGAACGGCAGAATGCTTCACCATCACCAATACTCTCAATCAAATCAAGAGTTTGTGTCTTTGAGTCCTTAGAAGTATAATGCGATCTATAAGTTCCTGACAAGTATTCTTTGACCTCATTAAGAGTCAAATCTTCACTATACTTCCAGTAATGTGCAGGACTAACCTTGTCGAAATTAAGACTCAAGTGGCGTTCCTCTCGATTTGGATCAATGTTTCTTGTTCGATCATAATATTCAGGAGTGTGTTCATAAGAATCAACGGGAGGGGTATATTCAAACCCCTCTCGCAGCAATTCTGAAAACTCATTTTCAGTAGGTCCAGCCATAAAATTTCACTTAGTTAGTTTAATCCTAACCCTCATTCCGATAAGTGTCAATCTGTTGAGTCACAAAGTCACCATCGACCTTATCATAAAGATCAATAAATGCTTGTTTGGTCTCATCATCAAATCGGTTCACACAAACTTCAAGTGCTTTCTGTTTGTTACCAAAGATTGAATAAGCCTTGACGATGTGAACCAAACGACGGGTTGAGATAACCTCATCAACACCACCATCATTGAATGTCTTACGGATAATGTCAGCCCAATCAACCAGGTGAGAAACAAATCGAGTATCAGCACAGATCTTAGAGAGAATCTTTGCTTCAGTGGAAGGGGTAGGATACTCTTGCTCGAAGGTGACAGGAAAACGTTCAAGGAATGCCTCATTGAGAACATTAGTTCCAATGAATCGACCATCCTCAGATCCCTTACCTTTGGTGTTTGCTGTGGCGAAGATTTGGAAACCATCAGCGGGTTTGACCATCTCATTGACTTTCTTCAAGTAAACACCCTTACCCTCAAGGATGGACTGGAGACACATGATCTTGTTCGATGCGAGATCAAGTTCGTCTAGAAGTAGAACAGCTCCACGTTCAAGAGCTTCGACGACAGGGCCACGATGAAAGACAGTTTCGCCACCAACAAGACGGAAACCACCAATAAGATCGTCTTCGTCAGTTTCGATTGTAATGTTAACACGAATAATCTCACGTCCGAGTTGAGCACATGCTTGCTCAATCGAGAGGGTCTTACCATTGCCAGAAAGTCCTGTAACAAAAGTAGGATAGAAAATACCAGACTTGATAATGCGTTTAACATCTGCGAAGTTTCCAAAGGGAATATAGTTTGGATCACATTCTGGGACCAGGTTCTTAACACTCACTGGTTTTGCGTCTAGAGCATTATAGGTCTCTTCGAGTTTTTGTTTGACGGTGAGGTTCCACTTACCACGACCAATCTTATACTCTTCCAACTTACGAGTCAGGGTTACATAAGTGGTTCCATTCATGGCAGCATATCCCTTGAGATCAGCTGTGGTTACACTCTCACCATAGAGTTCCATGAGGGACTCAACAACGGTTTTAGTGGAAAGGGACATGAGAGTTGTTTGTTCAATACAGATATCATAACACCCCTCACCCCCAAAACAAGGGATGTGAGGGGATCGAAACGAACCTTAACAAACCAGGTCCATGAACTGACTTAGCACTTTTTTATTTAGTGCCTTACCCTTGAGGCTTTTCATAAACGCTCTCTTTATCTGTGTCTTTGTGGCATCCACACTCACATCAAATGTGGTGTCAGTTTCAAGTGCACTGTCAACCATAAGAAAGTAACTGGTGTAACCAGTGTTCTTCATTGTGTGAAATTTCTCTTTCCTAATATTTTTCACTTCAGTGTCACTACACCACTCACCAAACATCTGCTTCACTCTACGAATGTCACGAGTTGAACAAACACGAATTCCAATCAGATTAATATCAGGAAATGTTTGACGAAGATCATCAAGAATAACTTTGGTGAACTCAACATAAACACTTGGCAATTTGTAAGTATAACCGGTCTTACGATTACGGAGATAATCACCACCATGAGTAAGGTAACTTGTTGTGACTTCCCACTTGTTCCGATAATCATTCCACCTCCTGTCATAAACAGACAAGGAATGTGCCTCACCATCAGTGAGGACAATGGTGTGAAGTTTCTGGACATTATTTTCCTTCTTGAACTGAGGGATCAGTTTGTGAAGACAGATAAGTGCCTCATTCAAAGGAGTTCCAGAAAGTCCAAGTTGTGGAGGGAAAGTGAATCTCACAGCCCTGGTGAAGGAATAAGCAAGTCTCCAGAGGTTCTTCATGTGTTTGTCAAGAACATTCTTACGAACTTTACTTGTAAGAAGGTTCATTAGAGAGAAGTCTGGTGTGATTGCAATCTTACCTTCAACGACTTTACTGCACGGTTCAGCATCTTGATCATAACGATTGATAAACCTGTAAGAGTTGGTAAAAGCGTAAACATCAAATGGGATCTGAACTTTGTCACAGAACCAGATCAGATTGAACAGTTGCTTAAGAGTGGGGAGGAGAACATTGCCCATCGAACCAGACCAATCAAGGATGAAGATCAGACCATGGTTCTTACCATCAGGGACAACATTGATCTTCTTGAAAAGATCTTCACTGTACTTGAAGCTGTGAAGTTTAGAACAATCAAGAACACCAGTCTTGGTGACAGAAGTTCTTGCATATTCGTCAGCTGACTTCTTCATCTCAAATTCTTTTACCAAGAAGTTGACTTCAGATTGTGCAGACTTCTTGAAAAAGTTGAACTCACTGTCAGTAAAAGAGAGTTCGTTGTTCACATAATCAGAGAACCAGGAGTCAGCGGTTTGATGAATCTCTTTGTTTGAAATAACAATGTTGTTCATGTAGAGTTCACCAAGTTCGTAATACTTACTATTACCAAACTTGTTCTTATTGATGAACTTCTTGGCGTTCTCTGTGAAAGCGTTATCCGTCTTCACCTCATCGTCACCATACTCTCCATCCTCAATGTCATCACTTTCACCTTCACCATCCTGTTCTGTCTCAGAATCTTCATTGTTCTCAAATTGTGATTGAGAAGAGGTCCCACCTTTAGATTCTTCTTGAGAAGATCCAGATTGACCTTGAGGAGCTTCTTTTGGTTCTTGAATCTTATCTTGCTTCTGCTCTTTACAATACTCGTAAAGAACCTCAGCTGCGTTCAAAGCATCTTCAAAGGTCTCAGACTTGGAGACGAGATCAACAATCTCAAGTTCACGATCGTTGTGAAAAGGAATCTCAACGAAGTGACCAATCTTGAAGTGAAGATTGACACGGTCAACTAAGTTCATCTTGGCGATATCCTCATTCTCAAGGTCAAAGAAGTCCTGCTCAGACAGTTCTTGATAACCTTTGAAGAAGGTCTTTGGAAGCCCACCAAACTTACGTTTCATTAGTTTCTCAACCCTTGCATCTTCAGTAACGTTCAGGTAAGATTGGCTTGCTTTAATTTCTGTTTCCCAATCGGTGTTGGGGGTGAAGAGTGCATGACCAACTTCATGACACACCAGAAGGTCATAAACCTCTTCGGATGCCTTCTCCCACTTAGGGAGGGTCAGAACACGGTTCTCAACGTTGAAACATGCAGTCTCAACGCTTTGGTGCTCAACCACCAAGTTCTCAGTGGCCAGAAGTTTAGCCAGAATTCCCTTGGTTTCCAGGTTGATCATGGTTGTTCGTTTCAGTGGTTACACCATAACATAAAAAACCACCCCAAGGGGGGTGGTTCGGCGCCTTGTAACTCAATTTAGCATTTCAGTCACCATCCCCACCTCTCGACGGGGCACTCGGTTTTGTCCTCCTTGGGGAAAAATAAAACTAAGTAAGAAGAAGATGTTTACACCTCCGTTTACAAACATGTTGCTCCAGGTCACACTCAACTATACATTGGTAGTAATTAGATAATTGATCGTCTTGTGTATCTTGGATAACATCCACGATTTGTTCGGAAGAATCAAATTTCTTTACTTTCCAAAGTAAGTCCCAAATCATTCAGTGAATTCCTAACAACGTCATTATTTAGTGAAGTTTGTGTTAATTTACTAACATTTGTAAAAAATACACAAAGGTAAACACAACATCAAGAAACTACACGAGAGAAACCTTTTTCTTTGACAAACTCAAGAACTCTTGAGAACTTGTCACTGTTTTCAGTCTTATGCGTGATAACAAAGACGTTTGCATCCTTGATCACATAACGAAGAATCTTCATCAACTCTTCAGAACCAGCAGAATCGAGTGAGGAATCGAACACCTCATCAAACAAAATCAGATTGGTATTGACTGAGTTCTTGAACCTTGCTACTTCTCTCCAGGCAAGAATCAGAGCAAGGTCAATTCTTGCCTTCTCTCCCTCCGAGAAAGAAGCATAAGTAAAGTCTTCATGAATTGGAGTTTCAATCTTCTCGTTAAACTCTTGATCCAGTTTAAAGTTGATGTAAAAATCCATTCGTTGCAGGTACTTGTTAACCTGCTGGTTGATAAGAGGAAGGTACTTCTTGATGATCTTAGATTTTACTCCCCCGTCTTTTAGAAGACTGTAGGTGAAGTCGTGATAAGAAACACTCTCCCTCCGGTTACCGAGTTCCTCGTAAGTCTCTTGGAGACTCCTTCTAAAGGACTCTAACTTGTCATGTTCAGAATTTCTATCTTCTGATCTGTCGTTAATTGTTTGAATTTCAGATTCAAGATCTCGGATTTGTTTCTGACATGAAGAGATTTGAGTATGGTTCTTAGAAATGCCATTAAGAAGTGAAGTAACCTCCAGTGAAATCGACTTGTGGTTGGACTCTCTTTGTTCTTCTTTTTCGATTGCCAGCTTGAGTTCTTCGAACCCTTTCTGCAATTCCTTTGCCTTATTTTGAGAGTCTCCAATTCTATTTACACGAAATGACTCTTCTATATCCTGTTCACAGGTGGGACAAACAGTATTCTCTGTGAAGAACTTATGTTCCTCAACGATTGCAGAAATCTTCTGAGAGAGTTTACCTTTGATTGTGCCATATTTCCTCAGTGCGTCACTCGCTCCTTCAAACTTTACCATCTCATCACGGAGATTATTGACCTCACCGTTCAGTCGATTATTCTCTTCAAGTTTTACATCTGACTCCTGTTCCAGGACTCTGATCTTAGCCAACTTACCATCAATAAGTTCCTTACTGTCCTGTTCAATCTGTCGAATGAATTCTTCTTGCATTGAAACTTTATCGATCAAAGACTCCTTTCTGAGTTCAAGAGTTTTGATTTCTGATTTGATGTTTCGAATCTTTTCCTTAATGACCACATTCATTGAGGAGAAGATCTTGATATCCAATAAGTCCTCCACAACTTCTCTCCGAGAGTTGATAGGAAGTTGCATGAAAGGAACAAAGGTCGAAGATCCAAGAATCACAATCTGTGTGAAACTCTTATAATTCATCTTCAGAACAGTTTGTTCCAACCACTTCTGTTGATCAGCAATATTTGCTTTCTGATCAAGTTCTTTCCCGTCTCTGTAGACCTTGAAGATGTTTGGTTTAATTCCTCTCTCAACTTTCCATTGAGTTTCATTCACAGAGAACTCAATTGTCACCAAACAACCTTTTTCATTGACGGAATTCACAAGTTGTGGTTTATTGATCTTACGGAATGCTTTCCCATAAAGTGAAAAGCAAAGTGCATCAAGAATTGTAGACTTACCAGCCCCGTTGGATCCCATGATCATAGTGGTTGGATGGCTGTCCAACTGAACCGTTGAAGGTGTGTTACCTGTGCTCAGAAAGTTACGCCAGGATACATTATGAAAAAGGATCATGTGGGATTTCAGGAGGAATTACAATATCATTTTTTGTGATTACAGCATAACGATGTCCATGCATCTCACAAGTCTTCACCATTATATCATTCTCAACTCTCATCACTTTCATCTTAGGATAATCCATCTCCTCCAATTGAAGAGAATAACGGATCGCATCATCTTCCTCTTCAAAGATATACAAAACCTCCTCACCATCCTCATCGATGACTGAGTAAGCTCCTTCCTTTTCGTGTCCCTGAATAGTGATGATGAACATCAGATTACCTCACATGCTTCTTGGTAGACCTCTCGGATAAGATTCTGAATTACACCCTTGTCGAGTTCAGTTTCAGACTCGGCAACATAACGAGCCAGAATAGACATGGTGTCCTCCGATTCCTCTGCTTCGAAGTCCTCTGCTTCAATCAACTGGAAGTTCTCAACAACCTTCATTTCAGCAGGTCCAGCTGAAAAGATCTTATCAATAAACTTCTCAAACTTCTGAATGTTTGTCTTCTTACGAACAATCACCTTGACAATCTTATCAGAAAGTTCTGAAGTGTCAAGAAGTTGGTAATCACTATCCTCAAAGTAGATGTTATAGAACATCCTGTAAGGATTATTTACTTCCGTTTTCTGAAGAGTTTCTGTTTCAAAGATGTGAAAACCACGCTTATCGAGTACATCGTTGGCGAACATTTCGTAGGGGTTCCCGAGATAGAAGATTCGAGAATCATCCGATCGAGTGTGAAAGTGCCCCGAGTAGACCACCCTGAACTTCTCAAAGACGGAGCCATCAAGACCATCTTCCATGATGCAGCCTCGATGAGCTCTAAATCCTTTGAGCTCAAGGTGCCCCATCGCGCACTCGCTAGTGCTATTCTTAATCTTGCTGAGAGCGTCATTTTCATTTTCGGAGTTGATCCAGGGGATGAAAAGAATGTCCCTTCCTTCCAGATTGACTTCAGTTGCTTCCGTGTAAACTTTGACATTTTCGTACTCACTCAAAAGAAGGTCGACTGATGTTACAGAATTAGTATTCTTGTAGTAACAATCATGATTACCAGCCATAAGGTGCATCGTAATCCCCTTCTCTTTGAGAGGATCGAAGACAACTCTCTTGGCCCAGGCGAGTGCTGTGAAGTCTACACCCTTTCTGGAATCAAAGCAATCACCCATGTGAATTACTGTGGTGATTTCCTCTTCTTCAAGTTTTGGGAAGAAGATATCATTATAGAACTTCTCAAAGTAATCATGAAATAATTTAGAGTTCTTACGAGCACCATAATGAGTGTCCGTTATAATTGCAACCTTCATTGATAACGCAACTTGTTGTGAACGGCATCCTTGATACTATTGTAGTCACTCCAGTTATTACTGTCAAGCTCATTGGCATCGAAGACTTCATCAAAGTCAGTCTTCTCCAGAATCTTATTCTTGATTTCAAGTTGTTTCTTCTCCATCGAGATTCGACGAAGGAAGGCAAAGTAAATGATTTGAGTGAAGTAAGCAAATGGATTCTTGGATTTCTCAGAATCAAAGTTGTGCATGTAACGGACACAGTTTTCAATGCCGTCACAGATCATGTCATCCTTGAACATGTAGTTCACAAAGTTTGGTTTGAATGACAATCGGTTTGCCATCTTTAGGAAACATTCTCCGATGTAACGAGGAATGGGTGGTTTCTCTTTCCAATCTTTAATGCACTCTTTTGCGATTCCATTCTTCTCCGCTTCTCGTTCAACAAGAGCAAAGTAATTCTCCAAGGCATCCAAGAAATCCTTGTTATTGATGTAATGTTCTTTTGCCTTGGACTTTGCCATAGTACCGTAAGTCGAAATAACCATATGTTTCCTTCATCTCAATAAAGGATAACCCAATTGGACCTTCATGTCAAAAGGGAAGAACTTTACAAGGGTTCTTTTGTTTTGTTAGAATACTTTTGTCTGGATAAAGGGGCCAAGAATGCTTTAAGCAGGTTTATCCGATTCAAGCTCAAAGATCTTCTCTAAGGACGCTTTAGCTTCATTTACAGTGGAGATGTAACCCATTCTCCGGTCAAGGTTGGTGTGGTTTGTTTTAGAAGATCTTCTTACGAATTCTTGATAATAAACAATCATCTCAATATCTGTTGATTCAGAGATGGTCATGACCTCATCCATATCAACAATAAACATATCATCACTGGTACTTTTCAACCAAGCTTCCATCTTATAACCAGCTTGTTTTCCTCTGACAGTAATCAAATCAATTATTGTTGGATGAGATAAAATCAGAAGAGTTCTGTCCCCTTCCTCTGCAGCTGCAACTTTACTAAAGATCTCCTCACCAGACTTAAACTTGATTGTGGCGTAGAAATCATCTTCGATCATAGGCTTACTCCTTTTCTAGTCGTCCTTCATATCAACGGTTGTAATGTCGTAATTGAACTCTTCAGATACATAAATCTTGATTCTTTCAATGAAGTGGTTGAGAGTGTAGTTCTTTCTATATCCTTTAGTGCAGTCATCAGCAATGTCAAATAGTTTTGCTTTGACTTTGTTATTGCCTTTTCTAAGGACTCTACCAATAGATTGTAGGTTTCTAATCCTACTCTTTGATGGAGAGGCAAATATCACGTTGTGAAGGTTCTTAATGTTGATGCCTGTTGAGAAAGTCCCATAAGAGGCGACAATGATAGCGTCGTTCTCTGTCTCCGTAATCTTTCTAACTTTTTCTCTGTCTTCTGCATCAACTCCACCATGAATGAAGAAAACTTTTCTTCCTTCCTTGGCTTTATTATTTATCATCTCATAAAGAATGGCACCATGACTTTCAACTCTTGAGAAGAGAACTAGTGTGTTTCCACTCAGGTCGAGTGCTAAGTTAGAGATGAACTTACTTCTTTTGGTGTGTCCAATGATGAACTGAACTTCATCCTCAAAGGCATCAAATGTCTTGGGAGTGTGTTTTAGAACAATACATTGAATGTCCAAGGTTGCAAGGTGTCCCTCATCCTGTAACTTCTTGGTCTGTGTGACCTTGTAAGAGGGTCCAAACAACCCCTCTAACACCCACTTATGGGTCTGTGTCCCATCTAAGGTTCCTGTGAACCCATAACGGTGTTTGGCGTGGTGTAACTTGGTCATGATGGAGATAAGAGACTTGCTCTTGAAAAGGTGCGCCTCGTCTCCGATGATGACATCGTAAGGTTCAAAGAAACTTCTGTCTTCTTTATAGACAGACTGCCAAGTGGTGATGGTCACCTCATTTACATTGGTTCTTTCTCTTCCCTGATAAATCCTGTGACAATGATTGCTGGAGTTCCATCCATAACTTTCAAAGTCTTTGAACATCTGTTCCACAAGAGATGTTGTAGGAACCACCAGGAGAACCTTTCTTTTCAGACCAACATGAAATCTAACAACAGAGTAAATCATCAAAGACTTACCAGATCCTGTTGGTGAGAGAATGAGTTTTCTATTGAATCTCAGAGCACCATAAACCGCATCAATCTGATAATCCCTTGGTTTAATCTCAGGGGCAATGGCATTCATGAAGTCCCTCACACCTTCCTGAGATATCATCTCATTGACTTCGAAGGGAAGACCATAAAACTTGTTATTCTTGAATTGATAAGAGTAGCCTCGATTGTCCAGGAACGCAACCAGTTTATCTAACAACCCAACATAAAGAGTTTTCTTTCTGCTGTCGAAGAGGTGGATTTCGCCATTCCAGTTTCTCTTACGGAATTGAGGCATGAACTTCATGTTCTCAACTTCGAAAGTAAATCTTTCTCTTATCTCCATTTCAATATGAGGTTCGGAGATCTCCAAGCGAAGAAACACCTCATTAATCTTTTCAATGATAACCATTCATGAAGGATTTCACCTTCAGTTATTTAGTTACCCAAGTCCACTCTGGAATTTCATATAATCAATGGCGTTCTTGATTTGGTAGTTTCTCTGGTGAAGTTGTTTGATGATGTCTTCAAGAAAGTTCAACATTGTGTCATAATAAGTCACCTTCAACTTTGCTGTTGAGAGTTCCTCATCTGCTTCCAGATACTTTGCCAGAGTTTCCTTATCTCTAATCTTCTTTGGGAATGGGTTCTCAATGTAGACTTCTGGGTCTGCCTTCCCTGTGTAATATTCGTATCTGCTGTGGTAAATGGCAGACCTTCTCTTCTCTGCCTTTGCTCTCAGCAGAGAGACATTGTTATACACTTCAAAGTATTTTGCATGAAGTGTTGGAGTGTTGAGAGATTCTTCATGCAGGTTGTCACGATCGATCTTGGTGTCATTCTTCCACATATTCTGTAGAGTCTCAAGATCAATCATTAACAACAGGAAGTAATCTCTTCAATAGTATAATAGGTATATTTGAATGTGGCAACCGCTTTCATATAATCCAAGTCAGTTAGTGATGCGTCAAAATCAAGAGTTGTGAGACTTATGGGAAACAAGTTCTGGAACTTGACTTTGAATGATGGGATGTTTGATGAGTTGTTGATGTTCATCGTTCCATCAGAGTATAAGTTCAGTTGAGATCTTTCTGACTGTTCCATTGGTGAATCAGGATCATTCTGCCAATCGTAAATCTGTTTAAGGCTATCTGGAAATCCAATTCCATATAACCACTTATGGATCTCCATATAGTTCTGTAGATCCTCATCGACCAGAAACTCAACACTAAGATCTTCAAATTCCAACCGAGTTCCAGGAAGGGGAATTCCTCTTAGGTAGTTTTCCTGAACAACATAATCATGACTGATTGAAGGGACATTTACCTTCCTTCCAAAGAATTGCAGGTGAGGTGCTCGGTTCACCATAAAGGTAAACCCTGTTGGTGAAAGGAAGTTTCTGTTTTCTGGTTGGCCAAAAATTGGCTTTCTAGTCGCCATGATAGGGATTGCCGTCGTAACTAAATTCTGTCAAGACCCGAAACAGGAAGTACTTCATTCTGACGAGGTTCGCCTGGTCTTCTGAATTTCCACCAGCCCAAACTTCGAGATGCTTGTTCACGGCTGAATAAAGAATTCGAACATCCTCAACATCTAAATCCATCTGGATATAAGGGATATCTTCTTCCATATGAGTGTATTGTATGATTGTATTTAGAGGCAAAAAAGAAACCCCTATTGGGGTCTCTGGTATGCTGGAATCATCATTCCACCATCATGATCATCGTCGTCTATGTCTTCAGTCAAAAGGGCCGCTATGATGAAGCCCCCTACTAATGTCGCTGATACGACCAACAAATCATTCACCACAGACCAGGAATGATCTGACCTGTCACCGCATATGCCCCAAGAGCTGCGATGATTCCCATCATCGCTACACGGCCGTTCAGCTTTTCTGCTTTCTCGTTGTGAGTTTCGTAAGTTTCAGTTTTCATTTGTTCCTCCGTAATAGGGTCAATGTACATTGTTGGCTCTTTGGCGAACATGTTGTTCTGGCCAAACTCATTTGTAGTAACAGTCATGATTCTAGTTTTAGATTCATAGGAACTTGGCGGGAGTAGTTGAGCCGTTTCATCCCAGTGATTTATTTATTGTAACAAAAAGTTACAATGTTGTAAACTAGGACGGATAATCCCACTTAGTGATTTGATTTACCTTATGAATCGGACCCCATAATCCTTCTTTGTGGGTATATGGGGCTGTTCTGATGGGGCACTTGTTCCCAACACACAACAGATCAGAAACAATCCTCCATGATTCTAAAACCTCTTCAGAGTGAACGAAGTGTGATTGATCTGCGTACAATGCATCATAAAGCAACTTCTCATAACCGTCAACCCCCAACCAATCTGGATAACGATGGGTGAGTGTT
>CEPI01076603.1_pt1 | contig 12908 bp, 12 predicted proteins | sample 530491 | NCBI WGS metagenome assembly CEPI01 (sample SAMEA2620210, study PRJEB7988) | marine metagenome | isolation source: saline water (ENVO:00002010), including | reverse complement strand
CCAAGGTGTATAATCACCACAACGCCAAAACCCACTAAAATTATTCGCAATCTGATGTCTAGGCCTGACGTTCACATCCACCGTGGATCAACCTTTGATAATGCCGCTAATCTCGCTCCTCAAGCTCTAGAGGCTCTTAAAGAAAGGTATGCTGGAACCAACTTAGGTAGACAAGAGCTTTACGCTGAAATACTGGATGACACTGAAGGTGCGCTTTGGACTTATGACAATCTGGAGCAGACGCGGCGAACAGTAGAACAAGTGCCTGATTTGCTTAGGGTTGTGGTCGCTATTGACCCAGCTGTCACCAACAATGAGGGGTCAGACGAAACAGGCATTGTCGTTGCTGGCGTAGGGGTCGATGGAAGATATTATGTGTTGGACGATAATTCTGGTAGAATGAGTGCAGACGTCTGGGCAAGAACATCTGTGCAAGCATATTACAAGTACGACGCTGACCGAATAGTGGCAGAGGTAAATAATGGTGGTGATCTGGTTGAAAGACTGTTAAGAACAATAGATACGGCTGTGCCATACACACCTGTCACAGCATCAAGAGGTAAGTTGGTGAGGGCTGAACCTATAGCCGCGATGTATGAACAAGGCAAAGTGTCACACGTTGGGACATTTCCACAGTTGGAAGAACAGCTTTGCACTTTCACGCTAGGGAGCAGAACATCACCAGATCGATTAGATGCTCTAGTCTGGGCATTAACGGAACTTAGCTTGTCCAGCGGGAAGGCTGTATGGAGAATTTCATAATGGCAGGCATCAGAGATTTTTTTAATTTTTTCCAATCAGCACCAGCAGAGACTAAGGAAGCCCCACAGGTTGTTTTGAATGTCAACAACTCTCACCATTACCGCAAAGACAATTATGAGGCCTACGCAGACGAAGGTTACAGAAAAAATGCCATAGTTTACAGGTGTGTAAATGAGATTGCTCATGGTGCCGCTTGCATACCCTTTAAGTTATTCCAAGGCGATGACGAATTAGACGAACACCCATTGCTGTCACTTTTGCGACGACCTAACCCCACACAGGCTGGTGTCGAATATTTCCAAGCAGTCTATTCATATCTTTTGTTATCTGGAAATAACTATGCGATCCGATCTGATGTCAATGGAGAGGTCAGAGAGCTTTATCTGTTAAGACCAGACCGTGTAAGGGTAAAACCAAGCAAGACCGCCACCCCTGAGGCATATCAATATGTGATTGGTGGTAAGGTCATAAAGACTTATGAGGCCGACCCGCTGACAGGTGAGTCAGAGGTCAAGCATATGAAGCTATATAATCCATTAGATGATTACTATGGGTTATCACCATTGATGGCGGCGGCAGTTGACATAGACAACCATAATGAAATCAATCGTCACAATATCAGCTTGCTGAGGAATGGCGCAAGGCCAAGTGGCGCAATCGTTTTCAAACCTGCCAATGACAGAGGTTTACCCATCCAGCTGAGTGATGGGCAACGGCAACAGCTCAAGGATGATTTAGATGTTAAATATACAGGCGCGGCTAATGCGGGTAAGCCGTTGCTGTTGGAGGGCGATTTTGATTGGCGTGAAATGGGCCTGTCGCCTAAAGACATGGATTTTCTCCAGCAGAGAAATATGGCGGCGAAGGACATCGCTCTTTGTTTTGGCGTGCCAAGTCAACTCATTGGCATACCTGACGCGCAAACGTATGCAAATGTGCAAGAGGCTAGGCTTGCGCTTTACGAAGAAACGATAATGCCACTAGCAAGACGAATACAGTCAGACCTCAACGAATGGCTTGCCCCAGTTTACGGTGATGACATTCGTATTGAGTATGATTTCGAATCAGTTCCAGCAATGACTGAGCGTCGACGTCGAGTCTATGAAAACGTAACAGCGGCTGTTAGGGAAGGCATAATATCCAGAAATGAAGCAAGAGAGCGTTTGGGGCTAGAGCCAATAGATGGGGGTGATGATGTGTACATCGCGGCTAATCTTTTTCCCTTGGGATCATCAGAAGCCGCGCCCACCCAAGGACAGGAGGCCGAATCAGATGCTGAAAAAGCTTATGGAATTAATCGACAGGGCAAAGAGGAAATCTCAAAAGATGTTTTTACAACTGAAAGTGAGGCTGAAGCACGTGCTGAAGAAATAGGTTGCGCTGGCACACACAGTCATGAAACAGACGATGGCACAATATTTATGCCATGCGCTTCTCATGCTGATTACGAAAGGTTGACAGGCGACAGTCTTGAAACGCCCAAACAGGCTGACCCAAGATTTGGAGAGGGGCGCGACGTCTTTGATAGCCAGCCAGAGGCCGCAAGACGCGCAAGGGAGCTAGACTGTGAGGGGACGCACACTGTTCGAGGTCCAGACGGCAACCACTACATGCCCTGTTCAAGTCACGCGATTTATCTGCGGGTAACTGGTCAAGACAAGGGGGAGGAGCTTGATGACGATGCAAAGGCGGAATCAGACGTTGACACGACGCCTACTGACGCAATGGCGCAAGAGGCTGAGCGTGGGCTTGCGTGGCGAAAAGAGCATAACAGAGGAGGAACAGAAGTTGGTGTTGCGAGAGCAGTCCAACTTGTATCCAAAGAAAAGCTCTCCCCCCGCACTGTGAGGCGTATGCATTCATTCTTTTCCAGACACGAGGTCGACAAAAGGGCGCAAGGGTTTCGACGCGGTGAAGATGGTTACCCTAGTGCTGGTCGCATCGCTTGGGCTTTGTGGGGAGGCGATGCGGGGCAAACTTGGGCAAGACGCACTGCCGCAAAGCTAGATAAAGAGCGCGACGAAAAAAATGAGATAGAGGCAATCATGTTGCCCTGTTGCGATGACTGTGACCCATTGCCATACGGAGACGAAAAACAAGAGGTCAGCGGCAAGGTCAAAAAAGCGTTAGCAGAAAAAGTCAAAGAGCATAACGATAAGCATGGTGATAAGAAAGGCAAGCGCGTTACTTTGCGTATGCTTTCTGCTGTTTTTCGTAGAGGTGTTGGCGCTTACCGTACAAACCCAGAATCAGTGAGGAGAAACATTCGGGGGTCTGATCAATGGGCATACGCAAGAGTCAATGCATTTTTGTATGCTGTAAGGCGTGGACGTTTTCGCAGTGGCAAGTTTGATCTCGACCTCTTGCCATCAGGTCACCCGCTCAAAAAGTAGCATATGATAGCGGAGAGAAAACAACGCAGACGCATATCTGTTCGAAAAGAATACATTGAGCAAAACAGACTGCGAGTTAGCTTTGAGCGGAAACTAAGACTGCAGATGCTAACATTGTTTGCAGACGTCGGAGACACAGCGCGTAGAGAATACAGTAGTTTAGGCAGGTTTGTTAACACACCAAGAAAACTGGACACAGATTTGTCGGAGCTTTTGCAAAGTCATTACAGAGCAGTAATAAATGAGTTTGGGCTGAGAATTGTCAGAGATCAAAAACAAGAATATTTATTTGATCAAATAATCAAAGAGTATTTTAGACTGTATGGGGCAATTAGGGTAACTCAAATTTCTGCGACGACGATGAAACAGATTAGTCGAATAGTGTCAAGAGGTTTAGAGGAGGGGCTTGCGTTAACAGTTATCGCGGCGAACATTTTCGAAAATATGCGCGGGTCATTCACGAAGTATAGGGCGGCTACTATCGCCAGAACAGAAACACATACTGCCGCCAGCTTTGCAACACACGCGATCAACAAAAGGTTTAACATTCCAGATCAGAAAAAACGATGGGTTGCTGTAAATGACCTGAGAGCAAGACCTTGGCACACAGCAATGAATGGGAAAGTCGTAAATGTCGATGAGGATTTCATAGTGAGGGCTGAGGGCGTCGATTACAGAATGAGTTACACTGGCGATCCAAGAGGGGGTGCGCTAAACGTGATAAATTGCAGATGCGTCACTCTGTATTTCACAGATGAGGATGAGCTTGAAGAATAAAAATTTTTGTGTATTATGAAATTTAGGAGAGCCAGATGCCGATACCTAAGCCCAACAGCGGTGAAGCGGAGTCTGATTTTATGGCAAGGTGCATGGATGATCGCACAATGCTTGCCGAATACTCACAGCGTGACCAGCGGGTTGCAGTCTGTCTGAGCAGTTACCGTGATGGTAAAAAGGAGACTGTGATGGATGAAGCCCAAGATGAAGTCAAGTTTGTCGAGGAGGGTTATATTGATTTCGAAGCTGATTTAGAGCTCAAATCATATCACGACGACGATGATGAAAAAGAGAAGGGCATGTTCGAGGGCTACGCCTCAGTTTTTGGAAACAAAGATTTAGGCAATGATGTCGTAGTGCAGGGGGCATTTCGTAAATCCATCCGCGCAAAAGGCGCAAGAAAAATCAAAATGCTTTTTCAGCATGACACTAAAGAGCCAATCGGCGTTTACACACAGATCAAAGAGGATGGCAACGGCCTGTACGTAAAAGGCCAGCTTGCAATGAACACGCAAAAAGGCAGAGAAGTCTATGAGCTTATGAAAATGGGTGCCATCGACGGCCTGTCAGTAGGTTACAGAGTTGATGCCAAGGGTTATCACTACGATGAGCGCGGTAAACGACGCATGCTCAAAGAGGTCGACCTAATGGAAATCAGTGCAGTTACCTTTCCAATGAACCCTAGAGCGCGAGTTAGTGCTGTAAAGGCAGAGGAAAGGACGATTCGGGACTGGGAAACATTCTTGCGGGATGCAGGGGGGTTGTCTCGTACCGAATCAAAAGTGGCGGCAAGCGCCGTTTTCAAGGCTTTAGACCAGCGCGAGGTTGGCGATGAGCAATCGGGGGTAATGGATTCCATTGCCAATTTAACCAACATCCTGAAATCGTAGAAGGGAAATGACATGAGTGATGATGTCAAAACCGCAGTCGATTCAATGGCTAGAGCTTTTGAGGAATTCAAAGCGACCAATGACGAGCGACTTGCGGAAATCGAAAAAAAGGGTGCCTCAGACCCGCTGGTCGAAGAAAAGCTAAAAAACATTGAGGCTGATCTTGACCGATTTGAGGACATAAACCAAAAGCTGACTTTGCAAGCTGAAGAGCAAAAGCAGTTCGGTGAAAAGCTCGACAACATGGAAGCGATGTTAAAGCGTCCAGAGGCTGGCGTTGCTACAGAGGAAGTCGATTTTGCTGTGAAGGCTTTTGATAAGTTTTTGCGCAAAGGCGAAAAAGACATGGAGCCAGATGAGATCAAGGCTTTGACAGTTAACAACGATACAGGCGCAGGGTTCTTAGCCCCGCCAGAGTATGTTGCGGAGCTGATTAAAACAATCACCGAAATCTCACCACTGCGTACCATTGCAAGGGTCAGAGCAACGAGCCAAAAGTCAATCCAGATGCCAAGCCGCACTGCGACATTCAGCGCATCTTGGGTGGCAGAGGTCGGAACCAAGTCTGAGACGACTGGTTACACAACCCAGTTGGAGGAAATCCCAACGCATGAGCATTACGCTTTGGTTGATATTTCAAACCAAATGCTTGAGGACTCTGCTTTCAATCTTGAGGCAGAAATGCAGGAGGAGTTTGCGACCCAGCTTGCTAAAAATGAAGGCACAGCCTTTATCAGTGGAAGCTCTGTCGGTCAGCCAGAGGGCTTGTTGACCAACTCTAGCGTTGGTGAAACCGTCTCTGGTAATGCAAACACATTGCTTGCTGATGGTCTGATTGACCTCGTCCATGCGGTAAAAACTCCATATGGCACGGGCGCATCATTCATCTTTAACCGCACGACCTTAGCCGCAATTCGCAAGCTCAAGGACACAGCGGGTCAGTATGTGTTCCAAGCTGGGATGATGCTCACAACTGGTGTGCCAAATACCATTTTGGGGTATCCGTACATTGAGATGCCTGATATGCCAGACGTTTCGGCCAACGCATTTCCTGTGATGTTCGGTGATTTCTCACGTGGCTACATGGTTGTCGATAGAGTCAACCTGTCAATCTTGCGTGATCCGTTCACACAGGCATCCACAGGCAGTGTTCGTTACTATGCACGTGCAAGAGTGGGCGGTCAGGTGATTTTGGCTGAAGCTCTGCGCAAGCAGAAAATTTCAACATAAGGGAGAGTTGCGATGAAAGACCTTTCTAATTCAATCAGCCCAGCAGTCTCCTTAGCGGCGGCGGTTCGTACAGCGGCGGCAAATGGCACTGGAGTTGACCTCCAAGGCTATGAGTCAGCAACTGTTCTGGTAGACGTCGGCGCAGAGGGCGACACCTTGTCATCAAGTGTATTTTTTGAGGTATCACTAGAGGAATCTGATGATAATTCAACATTCACTGATGTCGAACAGGCTGGCATCGTAGATGGCACGATAGCTTCTGGTGGAATATTCCTGAAGCTAGACGGCACAACTGGTGGTGATCCAGACAGCTCAGGTGGCATCTTCCGTGTCGGATATGTTGGTGGCAAAAGATACATCCGTGTAGTGCTTGCCAAAACTGGCACACACTCAAACGGAACACCGATTGGCGCAATGGTTGTCAAAGGCCATGCACGTCACACAGGTGATAATGCGTTTACACCGCATAACGCATAAAATGTGGGGGCAGGGGATAACTCTGCCCCTCTACCTATCGGAGGGCTAGATGGCTATACGAATGATAAGACAGGCGGTCGGCGTGGCGAATGAGCTGGGGTCACAGACACGCACTTATTTCGAAGGTGAAGAGCTTTCCAACAGTCAAGATTGGGAACAGGCCAGAAACGCGAATTTTATGGCCCGTGGGCTTGCTGAAGAAACAAAGGTGGTTCAACCTACAGAGACAAAGGTAAAGACGCCTACGAGGGCTAGAAACGCCGATGGCACGCTAGTTGGCGATGACCCAAGCACCCCTGATGTCAACGAGGCATGGGAGGGCGGTGTTGCACCTAGCAAAAAGGGTAAATCTAAGTAACGTATTGGGGGCATCATGAGCCGTGGAATAACCAGTGCGTTAAACACCGTATTTTCATCATCATCTATTCGACCATTTATCGCGGTCGACCTTGCTTTTTCGGGAGCAAACGTCACTGTCTGGACAGGTCTGGGCAATATTACGTTTGCAAGCACAACATTTGTCGGCACTGGTGAGGTGTTGGGTATTTCTCCAGTTACTGAAAATGGCGCAGTGCAGGCTAATGGAATGGTTGTCTCTTTCAATGGGCTTGACTCTTCAATGGTCTCTGCCGCGCTTACAGAAAACTATCAAGGACGCTCTGCTATAATATACATTGGCGCACTGACGGATAACTATACTATCGTCTCTGACCCTTACGTGTTTTTCAAAGGTAGAATGGACAGAATGAGTATTTCTGATGATGGAGAAAACGCCACCATCAAAGTGACCTGTGAAAGTCGTCTCATAGACCTCAACCGTAACAGGGTTCGACGTTATACAGACGTCGACCAGCAATCAGAGTTTTCTGGTGACTTAGGCTTCAAGTTTGTGGAAAGCCTGCAAGAAAAAGCTATTGATTGGGGTTCATAAATGGGTTTCTTCAAGAGGTTTTTCAAAGCAGTCACCGATCCAGCCACGCTTATCACAGCGGCAGTTCTAGCGTATATAAACCCGATTGCAGGGATGGAATATCTCGCGACTGTGGCAATATATGCAACCGCATCAGCGGCACTTACGGCGTTATCCCCAGTGCCAGATATGCCAGACCTTTCGGGTTATGGAGATTTTGTTAGTCAGGCTGGCAATAGAACACAGATAATTAAACAGCCAGCACAACCGCGTAGGGTAGTATATGGCACCATGAGGGTGTCTGGTGTTCTCACTTATATTTCGACGACGGACGATGACAAATTTTTGCACATGATAATATCCATGACTTGTCATGAAATAGATGGATTTGAGTCATTTCGAATAGATGACTCCACCGTCACAATGGAAGCCAATCAAGTGAGTGCGCCAAACAGATTTAGAAAAGGCAACACAGCAACAGGCGATAAATTGGTTGAGTTGAACACTCACACAGGAGCAGATGACCAAGTAGCAGACACGCTCCTAACGCAGAGGGTCAAAGAGTGGACAACAGATCATAGGCAACGCGGCGTGGCATATATGTATTGTCAGCTTGAGTTTGACAGAGATGCCTTTCCAAGAGGTCTGCCAAATATATCTGCAACCATTAGGGGCAAAAAAGTTTTTGATCCAAGAGACTCAAGCACAGCTTTTTCTAATAACCCAGCTCTTTGCATTAGAGATTACCTTACAGACACCAGATACGGCCTTGGTTGTTCAGCAGATGAAATAGATGACACAGCGTTTATTGCGGCGGCAAACGCCTGTGATGAACTGGTCACGCTGTCTGCTGAATCAGGGGGCGGGACACAAAAACGCTACACTTTGGACGGGACATTCGAAACAAACCGCACTCCGAAAAAGATTATTGAAGATATGCTTTCGTCATGTGGTGGCATCCTAAATTACACAAACGGTAAATTTAGATTGCTTGTCGCAGAATACAGAAGCCCATCAGTATCGCTCGTGCAAAGTGATTTTATCGGACCAATACAATTACAAGCAAAAACAAGTCTGGCTGATCAATACAATACAGTCAAAGGCACATATTCACCAGTAAGCACAGATTATATTGCAACAGATTATCCCCCAGTTACATCAGCGACGTTCAAGACAGAAGATAACAACGAGACACATGTATTTGATTATGATTTGCCCTACACTACGGACAGCGCACGCGCACAACGACTGGCGAAAATAGTTTTATTTCGAAATAGGCAACAGGTCACAATTCAATCAATTTTGTCAATGAAAGCCTTTGACTTCGCGGTCGGTGATAGCGTGAATGTGACTTTAGACAGATATGGTTTTACCAACAAAGTTTTTGAGGTTGCTGAGTGGAATGTCACAGTAGTGGGTGGGCAAAGTTTAGGCGTAGAGGTCACTTTGCGAGAAACCAACTCAGCCGTCTATGATTGGAACGCGGAGGAGCAGGTCTTTGCAGAAGATAATTCAACACTGCCAGATATATTCAATGTTCCCGCCCCAACCCTCACGGTTACAGATGTAGTGCAAACATTCCAACAGGGGGCGATCACCACTTTGAGGGCAACAGTTTCATCCACAAGCCCCTACGCCGATGTCTTCGAAGTCGAGGCCAAAAAGTCAACAGACACAGATTTTACCTCCCTAGGTCAGCAAAAGGGCAATGTGTTCGAGCTTGTCAATGTTCAGGCTGGAGCAACTTATGACGTTAGGGCGAGGTCGATTAGCTCATTTGGCGTCCACTCACAGTATTCGACGGTTAGTCATACTATAGCTGGAAAAGGCACAACAGCACCTAGCAATGTGACAGATTTTACGCTGGATTATCTTGGCAACAATGCATTGCTCACTTGGACGCCTGTAACAGACGAAGATTTAAGCCACTACGTAATACGTCACCAAGGCGTCACTAGCGGCGGTGACTTTTCAAGTGGTATCACCCTAGCGCAAAAGGTATCTAGGCCAGCTAACAGCGTCATAGTGCCAGCTCTAGAGGGTACTTATTTTTGTGTCGCGGTAGATAAGTTCGGAAATAACTCAGCAACAGCGGCGCAGACTATCGGCATCATTGATGAAGCGCCTGTCGCGTCTGAGTTCAAGGTCGTGCAAACAAGCACGCAAAACCCCGCGTTTTCAGGGACAAAAACAAATGTCATAAAGCCATCAGATGAAGATGTGTTAGTATTGGAAACAACTATATTGTTCGATAGTGGTTCAGGATTATTTGATGATGCGGCTGGTTTGTTTGATGGGGGTGTCGACGGCGTGGTTGCAACAGAAGGGTTTTATGAGTTCGATAATGTGATCGATTTGACAAACAAACAAACAGCCAGAGTGTCATTTAACATTACTCAGACCCGCCGCCAGTACGATGCAATCAAGCCAGCTTCACAGGCCACCACTGATTGTGAGCTTCAAATAGCCACAACAGACGACGACCCAACAAGCGGTTCTGCTACCTTTAGTGCGTTTTCTAGAGTGGTTGCTGGAGACTACTCAGCAAGAGGGTTTAAGTTTAGGCTGAAAATGAATACCACCGACATAGATGATACGCCAGTAGTGTCTGCACTACAGGTAAACATATCGCTGAAAAAACGCACAGAATCGCAGGGCAATGTATCGAGCGGAACTGCTTCAACTGGCAAGGTGATAACATTTACTAATGCTTTTGGTTCGATTGATGGTATAAGTATCATGGGGCAAAATATGAACAGTGGTGAGTTTTACACGATCACAAATAAAACGACGTCTGGATTCACCATCACATTTAAGGAATCCAATGGCAACGTGGTTGATAGAACATTTGATTTTGTCGCACAGGGTCACGGTAGAATTAGCGCATAGGAGCAAGCATGGCACAGCACGATTATAATATTGCAAACCAGACATTTCCAGCAACCAGAACAGACATCAACGACGTTTTGTCAGCGGTCGCAACAACCAATTCTGGATCATCCGCTCCATCAACCAACTTTGCCAATCAACTTTTCTATGATACAAGTGATGACAAGTTGAAGATGAGGGACTCAGCGAACAGTCAGCATATCGATTTGTTCACATTCAACCAGACTAGCAAGACTGTGACAGCGGTTGCAGGAGCAGAAGATCCAACAGCAATAGCAATCGCCTTAGGTTAAGGAGAGCAAAATGGCAGATGATGCAATCGTTTCAACCACGGTGACGGTCTTGCCCGATGAAATAGCTAAAAATTTCACAGGGTCAATGAGCGTTGCACCTGATGATGCAAATGACAAGTGGTATTACAAACTGACGTCGATACCGACAACCACCAACGGTGTTCAACTAATCGCTGGGAATTATATTGATTACACAGCGGTCGGTGCGGCATCGTCTCCATCAGCGGTCGCGACAGGCGATAAGGTGAAGTTCTTGTTTATTCAGAACCAAAGCACAGCGGATGGGATTTACATCACTCTTGATGGCGGCAACGTAGCCCACACGACGACTGACGCTATATTCATTGGGCCAAGCCAGACATTTACAATCCGTTGCCCAAATACAACCGTGGCAGATATCAAAGCCATATCAGCTGACATTGGAGATGCAGGGGATGCCGCAGTTACAGCAATAGTTTGTGCGCTTCTTGATGATGTCGCGTAGGGGGTAGGTCATGGCTAACAACTTTGACAGGGCTTTGATAAACGGCAAAAATGTTGCGGCGAACACCCTCCATGCTGTTTATTTTTGTCCGACCTCTACGACAACAAAAACAGTTGGTATAGGTTTGATTTTTTCGAACGTCAGCACAAGTCAAATTCTTGTGGACTTGGCGATCAATGGCGTCGAGACAATGTTGGATATACCTGTGCCAGCGGGTTCCTCTTTTGAGTATCACGGTGGAAATAAAATTGTTTTGAAGAGCGGTGATGTTCTGCAAGCAAGATGTGATACGGCTAACGCTCTAAACGTCTACATGAGTTATATGGAGATAACCTAATGCCGTACTTTGGCAATCAGCTTGCTAGATCATTCAGCGCCGTTTCGTATCAAGATTTGACAGGCGGTAGTGGCACAGGCTTCACCCTTGACCATGCGGTTGCAAACGCCAACGAGGTCGAGGTCTTTGTCAATAACGTGCGGCAAGAGCCAAATGTTGCCTACACGGTATCAGGCACAACCATGACCATGACAGGGTCGGTCGCATCCACAGATGATTTCTATGTGGTATTTCAAAGCAAAGCCCAACAAAGCATCACATTGCCAGCTAATATCACAAGCCCAACCACATTCGGCGGCGGGGTCACATTCAACAAGGCCATGCAGGGCAACACACAAACCACCTCTGTTAGCGGTGATACAACCCTTGATTTTGATACTTTCCAAAATTTTATCATCACACTAGGGGCGAGTATCAATCTTGCGAACCCAACAACAGATGCAGACAACGGCGGTCAAACAGGGTTCATTATCTTCATACAAGACAGCTCAGGCAATCGAAGTGTCAGCCCCGCTAGTGACTACATTACACCTGCTAACGCCGCACTAACTCTCTCATCGACGGCTAACGCGGTCGATTTAGTGCCGTATGCTATACAGACAGATAACAAAATCCTCTTGGGAACGCCGCAACTTGCGTTCAGTTAGGGGGCGATATGTCTGGCGTATTCGGTAATCCTTGGCTTTACAACCCATCAGATGATTTTTTCACAAAATCAATTTCAAACTCTCTGAGGTTTACCGCCGCGCAAACGCCTTACCTTACCTTTGGTCAGACGAAAACCCCGACAGATATTGCAAAATGGACAGTGAATTTTTGGTTGAAACGTAGCGATCCATTAGCGGCCAGCGATGATTATGATGCTGTCTTTGGCGTGGATGGGCCAGGGACTACAGGATTAGCATTTTTAAGCGGCAAACTTTATATTTTTATCAATTATGAAGCTGGCGGATCACAGGCACAATTGGTAACAAACAGAGTCTTCCGCGACCCATCAGCATGGTATAATTTTCACATTTCCTTTGATCGCGCAAACTCAACTAATGCTCATAAAGTTAGGCTATACATAAATGGCGTTGAGGAAACTGACTTTTCCACCGATCAGAGAAGTAACATTACAAGCAGTTCAAGCAGTGGATGGAATGTAAACGGTTTGACAGCGGCAATAAATAGACGCTCTGGTGGAGTAAGCGCAAGGTATCATAACGGTTATTTAGCTCAATTCTACAACATTGATGGACAAGCTCTTGATCCGACGTCGTTCATTGAAATTTCAGATGGTGTCTGCAAACCAAAAGCCTTTACAGGCACGTTTGGCAACCAAGGCTGGCTTTTAGAGTTCAAAGAATCAGGAGTTGGAACGGGCGCGTCAAATACCGTGGGGGCAGACACCAGTGGAAACGACAACCATTGGAGCAGTTTTAATGTTGAATCAATTGATGTTGTTCCAGACTCTCCCACCAATG
>CEPI01005482.1_pt1 | contig 12979 bp, 9 predicted proteins | sample 530491 | NCBI WGS metagenome assembly CEPI01 (sample SAMEA2620210, study PRJEB7988) | marine metagenome | isolation source: saline water (ENVO:00002010), including | reverse complement strand
ATTGATGGGGTGAAGGTGCCCCATCAACCATTAAATCCGTATACCCTGTTTATATTAGGTAGTGTGCATTGACTTAGTAATAATTTGGGATAAAAGTTGAGTATTGCTAAAGGCTTCAACCCCCTCTTCTGCTGTGTATGCATAGCTACAACAGTCAAACTGGAGTACGAAGCTATGCATTCAACGTTCGTATCAGCCATGGAGACATAAAGTTTGCGGCATCATGATGTCAGCGCAAGTTATGATAGATTGCTCAATCTGTAAGATTTTATGTTATGGGATTATTCTTGAAAGATATACGTCATGCTAGAAGATAAATTGCTTGGCAAACTTACTGGCTCATTGAATATTGTTGATAAAAGGAACATTAAAGTTATAAGTATCGAATATGCTTTGTAGTGGCAATTTTTCTTATGGTTCACCTTTAATTGTTGCTTCAAACTCTTACATTTAAGAGATATTTCAATCTTCTCAGTCATGATCTGGTTAGATGAAACTTTATGATTTTCAGTCTGAATTTTTTGCTCTTTAAGCTGTTTTAGAAGGCTGTTATTTATCGCCTTTATGTCTGAAATCTCATTGATTTTCTCTACTTCATCGACTTTTCTTTGCTCTAGCGCATCTAATGCACTGGCTTGCCGAACTAAAGATTCTTTAAAACTATTAAAATTTAAATATTGAGGTATAAATGTTTTATTTACAGAAGGACTTTTCGCTGCTTCTTTTCGCTGTTTGGAACTAACTTTATGTTTGTGGTTATTCTTAATCATTTCATGCCACTCTATGGCATTGCATGGAAAGTCATTTTTTAACGTTCTGTGAGTATTAGTAATGGCACTCTTACTGACCTGTAATTCTCGAAGATAAGGGTATTTGATAACTATCGAATATGCATTACGCCAATTTTTCCATCTATCATAACTCCAGCCTAAATGTTCAACGAATGCTTTCCATGATTTAAAACCTTGCTGTCCTACCAAACTGCCCTGAATTTCTTGATTTGAGGGCGTACCGTGCTTTCCTAAAAAAGGAATATTCTGGTAGCAAAATTCCACTGTATCAATCCACCCATTTTTACGTTCTAGAGCGAGCATGTCACTCAGCTGCAGCTTAAATAGTTCAGCATCTTTTATGTCAATAAACTTGGCGTTTGCTGCCATTATTCATTACCTCAATACGTAATAGGGTAAAAATTACCCCTTTCTGTTATGGTTTAATTCACCTAGGACTATAGTTATCGTCACCTTCTACTTGTTGATATTGCTCAACTAAGGCCTGACTTTTAGCTAATTCTTTTTTCAAAGCTGCATTTTCTACTTGGATTGCTTCCCAATGTGAAAGATTGTTTTGCATGTGCTCATATTTCTGATTGAGAGCCATAATCATCTGTTGTAATTTCTGTATCTGTGCCTGATTCTCAAGCTCTGTTGCTTTAAACTTTTTATCAGCCTCGGCTTGCTTATCCTTAATTGTTTTCTCTAAATGCTCAAGATAATCAGCTGACTGCTCTTCAGCATTTTTTTTGATGCTCAAGTAAACATCCCTTGTGTAGCGTTTTCGAGCTGGACCAATACGTGCTATATCATGGTGACTCGATACCTGTTCAAAAAATAAATCTTGTAACTTAGACATCTCTGAACGGTATGTACCTGTATAGGTTGTGTCTATCTTTTTGTATTCTTTGGCAGCAAATCCAGGGTGGAGACGTTTAGCGTTAGCATCTATTGTATAAACATGGATGTGAAAATAACTTTCGTCTATGTGGAGTACGGCAGAATCAATTTCACCAAATTGATTTTGATGGAACTCTATACAATCTTTGAAAAAGTCATCCATTGCATCGTGTTTTACCTTTCCGATTTTGACGGGATAACTGTATACAGCAGCAAGCAAAACGTGCGCATCAAACCGAACAGCTCGTTTTTTTAGCCCCCCATGCTTGGTATCCATTATATTTTGACCAGTGTCTTTCAGTAGTTTTTCAAGTCTTTTTGGCAAATCCTCAAGAGGTTTACCTGAAATTAATCTCACTGATTGAGGGACCTTGACGTGATTGCAACTCCCTTTAAATCTGATAGCCTCTTTCACGATTTTATCCACGGTGTTGCCATACTTCTTGGATGACAAACTGGATATCTTTCTTGGATATGTCTTTACGTGCATAAACTGGCTGAGTGTCATAATAAATTTCCTTGCTTAATATAGTAATGCTGAGCTCAAAAAGGTTGATTGATCTACTAACCTATAACCGACTATAGGTTAATGATTTATTGATCAGCTCATGCAGCCCTTCCCTTAGCCACAAATTCTTTAATATCTGCAAGCTCGTACCTTACAGATCCGCCCACTTTATGAAAATTGGGACCTTGACCCGAACTACGCCAATTCGCCAATGTTTGAGTGGAAACCTTTAATAGCTGTGCAACATCCGCAGCTGTCATTAGTTCAAAAATATTGCTGTCCATATTTACCTCTGGTTGTTGTTTACATATGAACAGTATACGGAAGATAAACCACCTTGATAACACCTAACACATTGATATTTATAATGTTTACTAGGTATAGCATCTTACTGTACATTTAATTATCGTTTGATAATTGCCATACAAGCGAAAAAGACAATAAAAATGGTGATTGGAGATAATTGAGATAAGGAAAATTTGATGTGAAGGGGATTTCATTAAATCACAGTAACCGCTTAGTTTAAGTATGCAATCTTCAGTTTGTTATGCTCATACTTGCCTGCGTTTGAAACTTTTTCTGAACAGAATAAAGTGTTTTTTCGTAGATTAGAGGCTCATCAATTTTGACGTTGATCAATTCTTGATAACTGATTTTGTTAACATTAGGCTGAATTCGGCCAGCGATTTTCGAGGGCTGTTACTTTTGGTACGCTTTTTAAGAATAGCTTCTTGTTTTTTCTTGCGTTTAAATAGCTCTCGGTCAATCAAAACAATTTACAAAGTTTTTTATCGTTTCGTTAAGCTTTCACTGTTTCATCTATAAGTTGTGACACCTGATTAAAAGCTTTTCTCAAAGTATCTTGCTCAGTAATGATATATCCACCAGTAACATCACTATCTGTGACATGATCCAACATTCTTTTGATGAGAGTCGTAGGTAGCCCGCAAGCTTCAGCAAGAGTAGCAAAGGTACGTCTAAGATCATGGCTACTAAACTTAAGATTTATATGATTAATAATGCGATTGATCTGTTTTTTAGGCACCCACATAGGATTATCTCCATCTAAATTTGGAAACACCCAAATGTTAGTTCCTGTCTCTTTGTGTAATTCTTCCAATGTAGGTATTAATCGATCTGGAATGGGCAGCATCACATCTGTGCCTGTCTTGGTATCAAATTTTGCCGTTTTGCCGTCAAGATCTACATTGCACCATTTTAAAGATAGCGCACTGCTGCTTCTAACCCCCATGCGAAGCAACATCAATAAATATGTTTTAGCTTTCTGATTCGTCAATTGCTCTACTGCATCAAGCCAGTTTTTTAATTTATTACTAGGAATAACTCGCTTTGAACGATTATTTTTATGCCAAAGCCTGCCATTTTTCAGTACCTTCGTTGGTGATTCTTCAATTAACTCAAGTGCTACTGCATAAAGCATTAATAAGCGAAAAATTCGCATAGTTCCATTAGCCGTTGTTTTACCAATTTCACTCAGCTCCTTAAACTTTGTCTGAACATCATGTGATGATATCGCTGAGACAGGCTTGCTCAGCCAATCACTCAAGTACTTCTCAGTTTTATATTGATAATCTTCGATTGTTTTAGGCTGAAGGCTTCTATTATCCAAATACAGAACAAGCAAATCAGCCAATGTGGTTCTGAGCTTCTCTTTCTTTCGCTTATTCAAAATTGGATCTTCATTCCTGGCCAATGCCAGTAATAAATGCTGAGCTTGCACACGGGCATCTTTAACATTCCAATCGGAACATTTCCCAATTGTGATGTTACGAAGTCTTCCCTGAACTCGCTTTCTGACTATATATGATCGATTACCTGACGAACTAATTCGGCATATGAGCTTGGATTGTTCAATATCTGTATATTCCATATATCCAGATTCAGGAACTGCAAGATTTTTGATTCTTGCTTGTGTAAAAATAATTTGGTTCGTCGCCACCCCAATCTCCAATGTAACTGCTATGTAACTTTTGAAAGTGATATCTCGGTAAAGATCGGGATCTAAAATGAAATACACTTTCTTCAAGTATCACATAAGCGACTGTCCTTGTTAATATTTTGGGAATTTTATTTGGATTAGCAATATAACCTGTATATGACTGTTAATCATTGGGTCGCTGGTTCGAGTCCAGCTCGGGGAGCCAATGATTTAAAGAACCTCAGCAAGTAATTTTTCTGAGGTTTTTTTATGTCTGAGATTTCACCATTACGTCTTCCATATATGCTTTCATTATTGACGACTTCAAACTGTAAACTCTCTTCATCTCGGCTGCTTCACCCAAACTTAATATATATATTCTCTGCACAATTAATAATATAAATATCTCACCCTATCTTCCAAAGCCTGCCTTTGGCTTACTTGACTGTGGTTCCATGGCGTTCAAAAAATTTCGGACACACGGGCCATTAATCCTGTTACCTCGTTGCTACTATCCCCCACACCGTTGAAAAGCCAACAACGCATGACAAATGTTTAATGGCTTTTTATGGCGGCTAACATAGAGGAAACAACATGACTAAAACAAAATTATCTTTACTGATGCTGTCGATGACCATTCCTGGTTACAGCGTTGCAGATGAGTTAGGCGAAATGCAGAAAAACCCTGACACCTGGGTGATGTCAGCAGGTGATTATGCCAACACCCGTTATAGCCAATTGTCTGAAATTAACCTCGACAATGTGCAGGCACTGAAAATGGCCTGGTCATTTTCTACCGGCGTTTTACGGGGCCATGAAGGTAATTCGCTGATTATTGATGATGTGATGTATGTGCACACGCCATTTCCCAATATCGTCTTCGCATTAGATTTAAACAATGACGGGGCGATGAAATGGAAATATGAACCTAAGCAAAACTACGATGAGACGGTTCCAGTTATGTGCTGTGACGTAGTCAATCGTGGCCTGTCTTATGGTGACGGCAAGATTTTCCTGAATCAGGCTGACACCACGCTGGTCGCTTTAGATATTAATACCGGTGAAATGCTGTGGTCGGACAAACGTGATGACCCAAGAACAGGCGCAACTAACACCGGTAACGCCAATGTGTTTAAAGACAAAATCATTGTCGGTATTTCAGGCGGTGAATTCGGTGTGCGTGGTTATGTTCAAGCCTACAATATGAGTGGCAAATCACTCTATAAAGCCTACAGTACCGGCCCCGATGACGAAATGATGGTTGATCCGCAAAACACCACTGCCATGCTGCAACCTATCGGCAAAGACTCTTCATTGAACTCCTGGCAAGGTGAGCAATGGAAAATCGGTGGCGGCACTACCTGGGGCTGGTTCTCCTATGATCCGGATATGAATCTGTATTACTACGGTACCGGTAATCCATCTACCTGGAACCCCTTGCAACGTCCGGGCGACAACAAATGGACCATGTCACTGTTTGCCCGAGATTTGGATACCGGCGTAGCCAAATGGATATACCAAATGACACCGCATGATGAATGGGACTATGACGGTGTGAATGAAAACATCCTGGTCGACCAGAAAATCAAAGGCAAAATGCGAAAAATGCTGGTGCATTTTGACCGTAATGGTTTTGGATACACCATGGACCGTGCAACAGGTGAATTGCTGGTAGCAGAAAAATTCGACCCGAGTGTGAACTGGGCCGATAACGTTAATCTGAAAACCGGCTTACCAGATCGGGTAGCGAAATACTCACCTGCAACCCATGGTGAAGATACGCAAACCACCGGTATCTGCCCGGCAGCGCATGGTGCAAAAGATCAGCAACCTGCTGCTTTTTCCCCAAAAACCGGATTATTCTACGTGCCCACCAACCATATCTGCATGGATCTGGAACCATTTGAAGTGGAATACCTGGCCGGTCAGCCGTATGTGGGTGCTGAAGTAAATATGTACGCCGCGACCGAAAACAATATGGGTAACTTTATTGCCTGGGATGCTCGCGAAGGCAAAATCGTCTGGTCTAATCCAGAAAGGTTCTCAGTCTGGTCAGGCGCAATGGTTACTGCTGGCGATGTTGTTTTCTACGGCACGCTGGAAGGTTACCTCAAAGCACTGGATGCCAAAACCGGTCGTGAACTTTGGCGCTTCAAAACCCCATCGGGCATTATCGGCAACGTCAATTCCTACAAACATGGTGGCAAGCAATACATCTCCATCTTGTCAGGCATTGGTGGCTGGGCCGGAATCGGTATGACCAATAATCTGGAGAATGATACAGATGGTCTGGGTGCAGTTGGTGCTTATAAATCACTGTCCAACTGGACGTCATTGGGCGGTGTGTTAAGCGTGTTTAGTTTGTAACTTAATTAACAGCAGCTTCATAATTTAGCCCGGCACTATTGAATAGTGTCGGGCTTTTTTCTTATCCAAAGCTGATATCAACAAACTCACCCTTAATCGCCGGGCCATTTTAGCTGGTGTTATCAAGTTTTAGCCCACACCAAGTAACCGTTCATCAGATAACCAGTTGTTAAATCATCTCACCGGTATAATTGAGAAAATCAATGATTAGCAGCAAAGTCTCTTCATCAACCGAAGCCGCCTGCATACTGGTGCCGGGAATCAACTCCTGAGGATCTACAAGGAAACGAGCAAGACTTTCTTCATCCCATACAATTTCAGCGCTTCGCATCGCCTCCGAGTAATCAGGATATATCCCGCTACCCGCTGTAGCTGAATATATGTGCTGCAGTCCCGGTGCTTTGCTGTGATCATTTCCAACCAGACTATGACACTGAATACATTGACTAATACCGGATTCAAGCTTTTTCAGCTGACTGTCACTTAAAGATGCCTTATCTGCAAAAGCGAGTACCACTTCATCCATATCTATAAGTTCCGTTGGTGTTATATACCCAACGCTCATATCGTCTGAGAATACAATGAGCTTTCCGTTGAGTTCAGCCAGATCGCGGATCCGCTTTCCATATGGTATCTGCTCAACATAAGCAACTCTGTCATCATGGAGCCTGACCCGGTAAAGTGACTCCGCAACAAGGCTGGAAATCAGTAGATCACCTTGCCAGTGCGCATGAAAATCATTCAAACGGATAATACCCGAAGGAGCAATCGAAGGAACCCAGGAAAACAACGGTGCAGCAAATTCAGCATGCCGACCAAACGAGTTTGAGAAAGGCATAGGGGAACGGCTGTAACTCGTTCCATAAGTTTCTACTGGCCAGCCATAGTGCACTCCCGGCTTCAGTATATTGAGCTCATCTCCCCCTCGTGCACCATGCTCAACTGCATATACGGTATCATTACTGACCGTTAGCCCCCCCATATTCCGATGTCCCTCTGAAAATACCGAACTTACTCCAGTATCAATATTAATGAGAAGAGACTTTCCATAATGATTGTTTGAATCAAGTGCTAGCTCCTCCCTCAGGAACTCTCCGTTTTCCAATATAATCAAGTCATCGCTGTATTGCGCGATACGACCTCCGGCCATCTGACCAATCACTGCCCAGAAATTCGTTTTAAGCGGAAGACATGGCTCAGACCTGTAAATAATTCTCCACGCATCACCGGATACCAACACAGTCTTCAAAGACTCATAGCTGGCTATGCTCTCCAATTCGTAACCTGCAACTATGTTTTGAAAACATTTCTCACTGGCGTTAATGTCGGTATAGGAAATCAGGATTGTCGTTGACTCATTACCAGAATGTAAAAGTAGATCGTTATATTTGAAGGGAGTCTTTTGGAATCTGACATTATTGTAGGCGGGATCGCTCTGCATCAAATTTTCATATGCCTGGTAGTCTATGGAGGGCACCGTGATCCGTGTTTTTTCCGGCCATTGCTGCTCTGTTCCAACATACAGATCACCAATCGGATCCAATAGAAGATAGAAGTCATCTCCAACAGCAATCGCACCACCAGTATAATCATAGGTACCGTAGTAACTCTGCCGGGCATTACTGAAACGCATCCACTCAACTTGCAGATTGAGCAAACCGGTTTCAATTTCCCCTGTTGTAATTCGTCTGGTAATTTCCTTCTGCGTACTGCCAATATCAGAGTCCTGATCCACTAAGTCGCTTTTAACTTTCCCTAACTTCGCATCCAGACTTTTCATACTTTCATATAGTAAACCAGACTGCGATTGATGCACTTTAAATCCCGCAAGCAATGACATCGAAATCGCGGCTATAAGGATGAGGGAGACCAGAAAAAAAATTGTGTAGCGCATATTTATTCGCCTTAGGAATAAATGGCAGTTTCAGTCAGTATATGCATCCTTTCCACTAAATTACCATCCTGAGCAGGATGCCACACACACCCCAAACTCAACCGTTTGATAAATACCGGCATTCAGGGGGCAGTATCTGAAAGATTCATATTTTTTAAACTGCCAATTGCCACGTCAGAGGATGTCGTTTTCTATGGCATGGTGAAAGACTATTTTTCCAAAAGTTATTGAACTTCAGTCGTTTAAAACATTATCAACATAGATAATTCTTAATAACAAAAAAACGCCGGCATTATGAAGCCGGCGTTTTGGTTGAATAATGAAACTACTTTGTTTATTTATCAGAAGTAAATTCCGGATAAGCGGACATACCACATTCGCTGATATCCATACCTTCCATTTCCTCCTCTTCATCAACACGTAGCTTGGCGAATTTATTGATAATCGACAAGACGATAAAGGAAGCGATAAACATCCAGGCAAAGGTCACCACGGTACCGATCAGCTGACCGGCAAATGTGGCATCCGGGTTGCTGAGCATGACCGCAAAGATCCCCCAGATGCCCGCAGTACCATGGACTGAGATAGCCCCGACGGGATCATCAAGCTGCATTTTATCCATTAATACAACGGAGAATACCAGCACGATACCGCCGACTGCACCGACAATCAGTGCCAGGCCAGGGCTTGGCATTAATGGTTCGGCAGTGATTGACACTAACCCGGCCAATGCACCACTGATGGTCATCGTTAAGTCGGTTTTACCAAACAGGAATCGTGCCAGTAACGAAGCGGCAACCATACCTGCTGCTGCAGCCATATTTGTGTTCACAAAGATTTTAGCGACAGCATTGGCTTCTTCGATGTTGGCGATTTTTAACTCTGAACCGCCATTGAAACCGAACCAGCCAAACCAGAGGATAAACATACCCAATGTCGCCATGGGTAAGTTGGCACCAGGAATGGCATGAACTTCACCGTTTTTGCCATATTTGCCTTTACGCGGCCCAATGATAATCACGGCTGCCAACGCGGCGGCGGCACCGGCCATATGTACAACAACTGAACCAGCAAAATCCTGGAAGCCCAGTTGATCGAGGAAGCCGCCACCCCATTTCCAGTAACCTTCTACCGGATAAATGAAGCCAACCATAAATACAGCAAATACCAGGAACGGCCATAAACGCATACGTTCAGCGACCGCACCCGAAACAATCGACATGGTTGCTGCAGCAAAAACCGCCTGGAAGATAAAATCCGCCATTGCTGAGTAATAAGGCGCACCTTCACCACCCGCTAATACCGATTCTGTTGAATTATCTTCACCCAGGAAGAAATCAATGCCCGGAATCCATGAATTGACCGGATCCGCTGGATACATAATGTTGTAACCAACAATGAAATACACCAGACAGGCGATACTATATAAAAGTACGTTTTTATTAAGGATTTCGACCGTATTTTTACTACGAACCAACCCCGATTCCAACATGGCAAAACCGGCTGCCATTAACATAACGATCGCTGTACACATCAGGAAATAGAATGTGTCCAGCGCATAACTCACTTCAATTGCAAGAGTATCCATTCTGTTCTCCTAAATAGCGGCTTCGCCGGTTTCACCCGTTCTGATTCGAACGGCTGACTCCAGCGATGAAACGAAAATTTTGCCATCCCCGACTTTTCCGGATTTGGCACTGGCAGAGATGGCCTCAATGGCTTTAGCCACATCCTCATCCCCTACCACTAATTCAAGTTTGATTTTTGGTTGAAAATTGACCGTGTATTCAGCTCCCCGATACATCTCGCTATGACCTTTTTGTCGCCCATAGCCTTTGACTTCGGTTACGGTAAGACCTGATATACCAATATCCTGAATGGCCCCCCTCACCAACTCGAGAGCATGCGGGCGAATAATCGCCGTTATCATCTTCATTTCTCGCTCCTGTTAATTAAAATTAAATTTAATTTACCCCGGCGAAACAATGAAAAATCCATGCCACGTATTTTTTCACTTTAAAGTCATACAGTTAGGTTTGTAACTTGGGTAGTGAGCGTTTTTATGCCCCAATTTGATGCAGAAAAGCGTTAAAAACGCACTGGCAACGTGCGCATTAACGCAAAATAGGCTTTCTTACTTTTTGAATGTGCGCTGATTCGTTCACTAACAAAGGCTGAACGCCTGATCCAAATCGTCGATTAAATCCTTCACATCTTCCAAACCGACAGATAACCGAACCAGACTGCCGTCAACATGAGCCTGTTTAAGTGTTTCTGCTGACAACCCATGATGCGAAGTGTAAATCGGCTGCGTTGCAAGGCTTTCTACCCCGCCAAGACTGGGGGCAATGGCAAATACTTTAAGCAGATCGATAAAACGCTCCGCCATTGCGGCATCACCATCAATGTAAAAACTGACCATGCCACCAAAGCCAGACATTTGCTGGCTGACAAAACTATGTTGCGGATGTGAGGCCAATCCGGGATAACAGGTTTTACGGACTTTTGGATGTGTATCCAGATAGTCGGCAATTAACTGAGCATTAAGATTGTGACGCTCTACTCTCAATGCCAATGTGAGCAAACTGCGAGACAGTTTATGGGCCACTTCGGTCGCAATGGTCTGCCCCAGATTTTTACGCCATTCATTGATAGCCTCCAGCTCCAAACGACGCCCTGACAGTACACCAGCCGTTAAGTCACTGTGACCACCAAGATATTTAGTGGCACTTTGCACAGTAAAGTCAGCACCTAGCCTGATCGGAGACTGATTAACAGGTGTCGCAAAGGTATTGTCGACCGCCAGCAACGCACCATTTGCATGAGCCAACTTAACTAATTTACTGATATTTTGCAGAATCAAGGTGGGGTTGCTTGGTGTTTCAATAAATACCAGTGCAGGTTGATGTGTTTTCAATGCTGTTTCTATTGCATTCAAATCGGTTTGCTGCAATAAGGCTGTTTTGAGACCCAACGCCGGCAATTGCTTATCTAAAAGCTGCCGGGTTCCACCATACACATCTCCCAGGCAAAGGATACCCTGCCTGGCAAAATGCATAAACAATGCAGAAATTGCGGCCATACCTGAAGAAAATGCCAGACTAGCTTCAGCCTGATCCAGCTGAGCAAGTTTATCTTCCAATGCAATGATAGTTGGATTCATGCCATAGCGAGTGTAGAAAGCACCCGGTGTTTTTCCCTCAATAACATCCCGCATGGCCTGCGTACTCTCAAATGCAAACAAACTGGTGTCATATAAAGGCGGTTGAGGCGATCCCTGGTTATTATGGTTGGTATCACTATGTATGCAATGCGTCATCGTCAGCTTTGATTTCATAAGCTCGGTATCCTGAAAGTATGATGGCTATCATCCACCATCAACATATTAAAAAACAAAACAAAAAAACCGGCCTAAGCCGGTTTTTTTTTAACGCTCTGTGAATATGGTCACCCCAGCCACAGTCCCGATGCAAATTTGTTACATTCACTTTCGGGACTGTGAGCAAGGCAAGTTCACGCTATTTCACGTTCAACGTACCTGAATCAAGGTTTGTTGTCAGTCACAGGATCGACATCCGGCTCGATGTCCCAGTAGACTTTGTCCAGACCTTCAGCCTGTGCATCATCTGATACATCCATGCCAATAGTATGTTTCAGAATAAACGACATCACCAAGGCTGTGACAATACCAAAACCAAGACTCACCACAATGCCAACCACCTGCATCAATACGCCAATTTCACCATGCTGGAAAGCATAGATGCCCTCTTCAATACCGAGGTAACCACCGCGCGGTACGCCTATGTGCAGCAGCCCCGTCATGATTAGACCATAAGAGCCTACACCGGCAAACAACGGCAGTAACTTATGTTCATCAATATTACGTTTTTGCATGAACTCATAAATCAAATACGCTACAACCGGCGCACCCAGTGCTACCAAAAACATCTGCCAGGGCACATAAACGTCAAAGCCTGATGCGCCAGCAACGTAACCGGCCAATGGGCCAAGCAGCAGATAACTGAATTTACGGGTTGAATAGGCCAGAATAGCTCCCATCAGAGCACCACCTGCCCACGCTGCTCCATAGTTGTTAAAGGCAATACCCACGCTGGTATCGGCCATTGTCACACTGACTGCCAATGCTTCAGGATCAAAGAAAAACAGACAGGACAAAATAACCATCGGCAGACCGGCAAAAATGGTCATCACACCGACTGTCAGCAGACCGAGGTTTGGTGGACGATATTCAGAGACGTTTGGATGCGCCGTGAACATGCCCGGACGAGGTCTCAGCTTACGCACAAACACCATTGCCATGCCGGCCGGGAACAGATAAACAAAGCCCACCCCAAAGAAATCATGGAAGCCCATATTGGTCAGTGGACCAACTGATCCCCAAGTCAACCAGCTCAGGATGGATGAAACAATGGTAGCAACAAAAGCAGTAATGTAATAAGCCGATGCTTTCATCCGTTCTGATACTGCAAAATGTAGCAACACATTAACAATACCGGCAAAACAAGCGAGGAAGAAAATAAAGATCTGGAAGTTATTCAAACCCGGAAAAACTGCCGGATCCACATTTTGCGCCATTG
>CEPI01001081.1_pt1 | contig 13145 bp, 3 predicted proteins | sample 530491 | NCBI WGS metagenome assembly CEPI01 (sample SAMEA2620210, study PRJEB7988) | marine metagenome | isolation source: saline water (ENVO:00002010), including | reverse complement strand
TGATGGCATCATTTAAACAAGATGGTGCAGTAGAACTTTATCATAATAACAACAAGAAACTTGAAACCACTGGTGCAGGAGCTACTGTTACTGGAACTCTGTTTTCAAATCAGTTAAATGTTTCTGGTATTTCTACATTTACTGACAATATTGTTGCTAATGGGAATATTATTGGTGACAACTCAACCAATATCTCTGGAATCAGTAGTGTAACTGCAACAACATTCTATGGTGATGTAAGTTCATTGGCCTTTTCTGGTGTAGGGACAGTAACCACCCGTACCGTTGGATCAAAGCTACGAGATGTAGTTAGTGTCAAAGACTATGGTGCTGTTGGTGACGGTGTCACTGACGACACAGCTGCAATTCAGGCCGCTATCGACGCTGCTGAGTTGGGAGTCCTCAAGCGTCATTATGGCGGTGTTTCTGTTGTCTTCCCCAGCGGAGCCTACCTTATTACGTCTACCATCACCATTCAAGAGTCTAACATCCCCTCTGGAGGTGGTAGGAACGGCATCACCTTGGTGGGTGATGGGGCAACATCCTCGTCAATCATTGCTAACAACCCTAACTTTGACTACATTTCATTTGTAGGATCATCATCACGCAGCTACTACGGTGGTGGCGTCAAGAATCTTGGCCTTATCGCTATAGGCAACGCTACATCCGGTGCATTGTTAAAGATGTATCGGACTATTGGGTCTTCTATTGAGGACGTTCAGTTCGATGGAGGCTACGAAAACCTCGTCCTAGATGGATGTGCTGATCTTCTGATCTCAGACTTCTACGGTGTGGATATCAGTCGTACCTCAGGTACCATCAGCAGTTTCATCAGGTTCAAAGCTACACAGTTTGTATGCTCTGACGTGCATTTGGTTAATGCACAGATTAAGCCGACTACCTATGTTCCCACCTATTCCATCATTGTTAATGGCTCTGATGGCATTTACTGCTCAAACGGTCACCAGTTCGGTGGCCTTAGGTTTGAACCTCAAAGTATTGGGGTTTCTCAATCCACCTCCTCGACCTTTTGGAATAACTGGTACTTCGATACAAGTTCTGCAAACAACATCCTCTTCATTGGCAACACAGATACTGCCTCCAAGTACAACAACCACAGGTTTAATAGCTGTGATATGAGAGATGCTGACCGTGGAGTTCTTGTTCAATCAACTACTGCCGTCCAGAACATCATCATTTCTGGCTCTAGACTTGGTGGGCAGCAGAAAGAAGCTGTATATACCAGTGATGTTATTGCCGAAGATATAGTCCTCTCTGATTGTATCTTTAACGGAAACAACGTGGGCGGCACTGCTACTGCAGGCGACATCCAGTGGGGTTCCCGAGGTGGTGTGATCAATGGTTGTATCTTTAAAGATGGTAACGCTGCTGGTACAGCACTCCAGTTGATTGCTAGTGCTGTGGATACCGTCGTCGGTGACTGTAACTTCAGCGCCTCAACTGCTGGCACCAAGATCTCAGACAGTGGAACCCGTACAACCTTTAGTAATGTTATTGGAGCAGGTATAGAATCTAGAAGCCACGTTTCCGTTAAAGTCTTCGGTGCTGTTGGTGACGGCGTCACTGATGACACAGCTGCTATTCAAGCAGCTATCGATGCAGTAACTACATCCGGTGGGGTTGTCTCATTTCCTGCTGGGGTGTATCTCATCAGCTCAACGCTTCGGCTGAAGCAAAAGACCCATCTTATTGGCGATGGGGGATTCTTCCAGAACCAGTTCGTTGACAATGACTACAGAATTGGCGGAACCACAATTAAGCTGGCTCCTAGCAGCAACTGTGATATGATTCTGGTTAGAATGGGTCAATCAGACACATCAACCGATAAACGTAGTCACTGCTCGATTAGAAACCTGCACCTGTTTGGTAACAGGTCTGCCTCTCAAGCGCCATCCGCAAACGATTTAAACTCCACCGGAGATGGTGTGGTTATTGCGGGTTCTCGCTATGTAACCCTGGAAAATGTTGTTATCTCGAAATGTGCTGAAGATGGATTAAGTATGGAATCATATACTTACCCCAATGTTTCCAGTGTTCCGTCTAATAATATCGACCTGAGGGCTTGTGCTTTCTTGTCTAATAAAGGCAGGGGTGTGTCACTTGCTGGGGGCGACTCCATCATGACGAACTGTCAGGTGGGATATAACGGAAGCAATGGTATTTCTGTGTCCGGCTTTGGCTTGGTTGCTAATAACCTGGTATGGAATAACCAAAGTAATGGCGTGTTTGTGTCTTCCGCGGAACCAACAACCCTTACCGGAAACAAGATTTATGACAATAAAAAGGTAGGTATTTATCTAGGTCCTGGAATCACAACCACATACGCGACCGTCACAGGCAACACCATTATCCGTAACGGTGGCGCTGGTGCCGTTGGCTTCACAGAGAAGTCTGGCATTCTAGTCGCCACAGCCGCTACTGAACAGCTTGTAATTACTGGCAACAGCATCGACGATATTCAATACGGTATCTACTTTACGAATAGTGCTACCCGTGTTAGCGGGTTTGCTGGAAACAGTATAACAAACACTAGCTCCCCAATTACTCTGGCTAACTCTAATAACATCAGCCTGCATGATCAATCTTTGACTGCTTCGCCACACGTTGGTTTTACCGCTACAAGTGATATTGACCTAAATGGCAATTCTCTTGATGGTTTTAGTTTAACATCTTCGTATGGTGCTAATGGTACGGTCGTTACCACATCTGGTGTGACGTTATTTAATGCAGGTACTAATGGAACCATCTATTTTCTCAGTGCCGTACATATAACAAGCACTGCTAAAATAGTTGCATATGTAATGGGTCATAGCTCGTCTCCACAAGTTATCACTCAGTCGGGTTCAGGATATACTTTAGGTTTTTCTGGAACAAGCGTAACTTTAACGTCAGGTACTGGAGGCAATCTGACCACTAACTGGCGTGTACTACGTGTTGCTTGACGTTTAACTTCAGCAACTCGGATTGACCTGGCACCTCTGGAAGTGGAGCAGGACGCTTGACAGATTGGCCGAACTGGGGTTATGATGTAATCATCCCACAAGAGGTTCTATGAACAGTGAAGATCTTTACGATCGTTCTAACGAAGATCATGAATATCTTGATAATGTCCTTGTTGACATTTCTTCCAGAACCATTACTCTATTTTCCAGTCATGGTAACCATAGTGAAGTAAAGTGTAAGACTCCCAAACAGTTTATCACAACACTCACTGCAATTAGGGACAACGTTGACGAAGAGGACATTTATTTCAAGAAACCAAAAGTAAAAAACAAAAGCGAGGTTTAGTTTTGAAAATAAACATCTGGTATTCTGGTCACAGTAACCAATGGAGATGGACCCTCACTGACGAAAACAACCACCAAGAAAGTGGTGGTCAGGAGGATCTTAGAGTTGCAATGAATGATATTGCTAACACCATCGAGTGGTTAGCAAAGACCAAATTACCAGAATAAATAACCTTGTGTGAAGGAAGTCGCGTCACTATCTGTGAGTGAAAGGGGCACCTTATGGTGTCCTTTTTTGTGCTCTAAATAAGTTATAACAGAATTAGTGCGCCGGTAAGATGCCTCTATCAAGATTAGATAACTTCCTCAAGAACGTAAGAGGTAACGTAATCTACGTTGCAGGGAATGACTTGGATGCAACCGACGATATTGCTAACCAAGGCAATTCAAGGTCAAGACCCTTCCTGACAATTCAAAGAGCACTTCTTGAAGCGGTCAGGTTTTCCTATCAGATTGGTCTAAACAATGACAGGTTTGAATACACAACCATTGTTATTGAACCTGGAGTTTATTTCGTTGATAATAGACCTGGTTGGATTCCTGACGGATCAAACTTCAGACTCAGAAGTGGTGAAGTTACTACCACTTACAGTGATCTGAATTCAACGTCAAACTTTGACCTGCAAGATCCTAACAACAGACTTTATACTATCAATAGTATCTACGGTGGTGTCATTATTCCTCGTGGATGTACTCTTGTAAGTATTGATGCGGATAAGACTCAAATTAGACCCCTCTTTGTTCCGAGTACAACGAATGCAGATATTGCACCAACAACTGTCTTTAGAATTACAAGTGGAAGCACTATTGATAGTTTGACAATTCTTGATGGTGACCCAACGAGCACTGTTTATACTGATTATACAACCACCCGAGTCAATCCTGACTATTCTCACCACAAACTGTCATCTATTGAATATGTGGATGGTGTGAATGATGTGGATATTAAGGATGAGTTTATTGACTATTCTACAAATCGTACAGATTTGCAGATGTATTATGAGAAGATTTCTATTCTTTATGGTGAGAGTTCCAACAGACCAATCACTCCCACATATCCTGCCGATGGTGTTGATCTCCAACCCCTCAGCAATGAATTTGAAATCATCTCCGTAAGTGAAATTTCGGAAACTGGAATTAGCAGCATCAGAGCTGGCGATGGTGTAACTGCAACAACCGCAATTACTGTTAATCTTGACACTCCAGTTGCTGGAATTGAGATTAATGATCTTATCGAGATTGAAGGTGTTCCCGATTCAACATATAACGGTAGATTTGTTGTAGACAGTGTTCTTGCTCAGAATGATGTTGGTGTAACTCAATTCACCTATAATACTCTTTCTGTTCCTAGCAATCCTCTCCCATCACCGTCTGGTTCGGTCTTTACATTATCTGTTGATACCATTAATTCTCGAATTCCTGAAATCTCTAAAGTTCATATCAAGTCATCCTATGGTATCTCTGGTCTGTTCTTTGATGGAGATAAGATTGGTGGAACAAAACAAACAACGGTAACTGGTTTCGATTACGAATCTTTCCAGAATGATGACAACGCTTTCGTTCGTTACAATACTGTAAGTGGAACATTTGACGATTCAACTTCTGTAAGTAATCTTCACAGTGATTCTTCTGCAAAGTTCAAACCTGATTTTTATAATTACGGAATCAAAGCAACAAATGATGTTGAACTTGAACTTGACGGTTGTGCCTTCACTGGTGGATATCAGCACATTTGCTCAGAGAATGGAGCAAGAGTCTTCTCCAGGTCTGCTACCTCTAATTTTGGACAGAGTTCTATGAGGTCAAGGGGTTTCACCGACTCCTCCACAACAAGAGAAGACACTGGTTATATCTCTCACGTCATCTCTCCAAAATCAAACCTCAGTAATCCCGTCAATCTTGAGTGGGATCAAATTGATGTTGCCAGAACTGCTGGAATTGGTTCAACCTCCAGACTTTATCTCTACAATGAAACGAACAGATCCATTCCACCTAAGTCAAAACTTCAGGGTTACCACATTGGTGCATCAGATAACGATGAGTTGAAGGTCACAATTCAAGAAGAATCTTATCACGCCGATATTGTAATGCCTCCGACTGAAAAGGATGCAATCAAAATTACTGGAACAAAACGTTATGATGTTGGTAGAAATGTTTCAACAGGAAACAGCATCACTTCAAACACTCTGACACTCACTGGTAATCATTCCCTTGAGAATGGTGAGACAATTAGAGTTCTCAGTGACAATGCCAGACTCCCTGATGGTCTTGACTCTGGTTCGATTTATTATTCAATCACATCTGGTGTAAGTGCTAACCAGTTGAAAATTGCAAAGACTTACAATGATGCACTTCTTGGTGAAGAACTCACAATCAACAACTTGGGTGGAACACTAAGAGTTGAGAGTCGTGTTTCCGATAAGTCTCCTGGAGACCTTGGTCACCCAGTTCAGTTTGATAGCTCTGTTAGTCAGTGGTTCATTACAGTTGCAGAAAGTGCAACAGATAACACAATTTACCACAAGGTTGTTGGTCTTGGAACTGCTGTTCTTGGTGAATCCACCTCAAGAACTCTGTTTGAGAGAACTCCCGACACAAGGTCACTTACTGATAGGATTTATAGATATCGTTATGTTGTTCCTGTTTCTTCTGGAATTTCTTCAGCAAAAGTTCCTCATAATGGACAAGTCATCCAATCATCTTCTGATGTAAGTGGTGCAACTAACGATGAGGTTGCTCTTCTCTATAGTCCCTCTGGCGTCACAATGACCAACGCTGGTGAACTAAGAAACCCAAGTTACATCAAAGAGACATCTTACGATGGAACAACTGCTTCTTACTTCACTGAGAGAAGACACAATCTTGCAGTGGGTAACATTGTTAAGATTGACAATGTCATCAGTACTAACAACCCTGCTGGTGTTGGTTTCTCTGGTTATAACGGAGAGTTTGCTGTTACTGGAATCACTAGTGCAACTGCCTTCACTGTAGCTCTAGCGGATAATCCTGGAACATTCAGTAACAACACTTCTTCAAGAACAACAAGTCTCCCCACCTTCTCTCGTAATGAAGGAAATCACGATTTTTACATCTATAACACACAAACCATTCAGGACTTTATTCCTGGGTCGAGAGATGGAATTTATTACTTGACTGTTCTTGAGTCGTCAAACACTCCCGTAGTTTCTCCTTTCAATGATAAAGATGAGTTCTCCTACAGTTCTCCTGTAAAAAACCTCTATCCTCAAATTGACAGAGATAATCCCACTGATAACCCCTCTTCTGCAAGTCTTTACGCTCTTCCTTATGAATTGGGAACAGTTGTTATTGATGACCAGAAGAACAGTGTCACCAGAGAGGCAGTTGATAAGTCTTATCTCGACTTTGGTGTTGGAACTGGTGTTACTGACATCACATCAACAAACGCCAATACTCACACGATCTTCACCAATGTTGAACACGGTCTCAACAGAATCACAACTCTGACCATCACAAATGGTGGTGCAGGTTATGGTAATGGTGTTGGTGCTGAGAACATCTATAACGCTGGATTGACAACTACGAGTAAGTCAGGAGGAGCAACTGCAAGAATCACAGTTAATGCTTCTGGAACAATCACCGCAGTTAAGGTGATGGAAGGTGGTTCAGGTTATGCTGTTGGTGACACTCTGGAGGTGACAGGAACAGCAACCACCACTGGTTATTCAGTCGCGACACTGACAGTAGCTAATATTTACGATAATACTGGTGACACAGTTAGTGTTGCTGGTGTTGGTTCTGATAGTTATTCAGAGTATAATGGACTTTACTCCATCACTGGAATTTCAACTTCAAAAGAAATCTCAGTGACTTCTGTGAAGAGTGTTCCGAACTTCAGCACTTCTGGTGTTGGAGCAACACTCACGAGTTCCTCTTATGTTAATCTAACTGGAGTTAGACTGGACATTTCTTCTCTCGTTTACAACAATGTAACTGGATTGGCAACAATCACGACAGTCCAAAACCACGGATTGATTGCTGGTAATTCTATTCAGATTGGTGGAGCGAGTGATGACCTTTACAACACACTGGCACCAACGACTGAAATTGTTGGTCTTACAACATTCATTGCTAAGATTGGAGTTTCAACTGTCTCCCCTGCAGTTTCTGGAACACTGAGAGGTTACCTCCCAGGACTTGAATCTAGATCTGGTTCCATGAATTCCGTGAATGAGAACTTGGGTGGAAGAGCGGCGAGCATTTATGATGGTCCAACTGGAATCACAACCACACTCTCTGATGGAATTGCATCTGCTTCTGTAAGTGACATTGAAATCTCTAACGTTGGGAACTTCAACTTTGAGATTGGTGACTTCCTCCAGATCGATAATGAGTTGTTGAGAATCAAATCAACTGTGACATCAAACCCGGTCTCTGTGTTTAGAGGTGTTCTCTCAACAGATGCCTCAACTCATGAAATTGGAAGTGTTGTGAGGAAAGTTAGACTTTCTCCTCTGGAATTGAGAGACCCATCATTGGTGTCCTCCAGTGCTCATGTCTTCAACTCTGTTGGATATGGACCTGGTAATCTTTCAACTTCCGATTCTAAGAATCAAAAGGTTTCTCTGTCTAATGTTGAACAGAAGAATGCACAGTCAGACAAGACTAACTCTGGTCAGATCGTTTACAATGGAGTCAACGAAAGAGCAGAGTACTTCCTCAACAACAGAAAATTTGAAGCTGTAACAGGGAAAGAGATTGTATTTGATGTTCCGGACCCAACAGTAACTGGTGAGGACCCAAGTTCCTTCACAGATGAAGCAAATGTCACCAGAATTAGTGCCGGAAGTGGTAACTTTGAAGGTGGAATTAGTGTTGATGGTGGTCCGGAAGAAACAACAATCTCAACCTTTGATGGTCCAGTTGTCTTCTCTAACAAGGTAACATCCACCTCTGATGAAGGTTTGGAAGCAAACCACATCTTCATTCAAGGTAATTTGGATGTCTCTAGAAAAATTACTGTCTCCAATAATATCCCAACAGAGGCAGGAAATGTTGGTGACATTGCCTACAATGGATCTCCAGATACTGGTGGAACTCTTGGATGGGTTTATTCTTCTCGGAATGAGTGGGTCACATTTGGTAGTGTTGGTCTCAACCCTCAAGGTGATGCACTTCTCACCAGAGTTGGTGTTGCAACAACCGCACTTGATGATGAACTGACAGTTCAAGTTGGGTCTGGTTCTTCACTGGTTGCGATTGATTCAACTGGTGTTGGAATTGGAACCACTGCTAACGAAGTGGCACTCAGAGTTGATGGTGAAGTTTTTGCTAACCTCTTCACTGGTGATGGTTCTGGACTGAGAAACCTCAGTAATGACAGTAAGTGGGCTGGAATTACAACTTATTATCCCATCGGATTGGCAGGTGTTGGTGTTGGGACGACTGCACCAGATGTGAATTTCTCACTCACAGTTGGTTCACCTGGAACTGGTAAGACTGACCTCTTTGTTCATAACAAGGCAGTGTTCGCTGGTCAGGTTGAGTTTACGACAGGAAGTGGACTTGAGATCAACACTGGTGTCACAAGTATCAGAACAGTCTACAGATTTGATCATCCCAGTGGTCAAATCAAAGCTGGAATTGTTACCACAACTTCCCTTGCTGTTAATACTGATACACTTGTTTCTTCTGGCACAAGCATCGGCATTGGAACCACAACACCAAATGCAGATTTGGACATTGATGGATCAACAAGACTAAAAACTTATCATGAAATGGTGAAGACAATTTCCAGTAACTCTGGAATTGCAATTGTTGACCTCGCAGAAGCACAAACATTCGCCATCACCGCGACTGAGGACATCACTGAGTTCACACTCACAAATGTTCCCACAAATTCCACAACAACATTCACTCTGAAAATTACAAACGATTCAACAACCGCAAGGTCAATCACTGTTGACAACTTCAAGACCCCTGGTGGTTCTGTGATCAATGTTTTCTGGCCTGGTGGTGTTGTTCCGACAGTAACAAATAGCACGGGTGCGGTTGACATTTATTCATTCATGACCCTTGATGGTGGATCAACACTCTACGGCGTAATTAACGGACAGAACTTCTCATGAGCCCAATCGCTTTTAATGTCTTCAGGGGGTCTCAGACAGATCTCGATCTGAATGGTCCCAGTCTCTCTTTTCTTCAAAATGTGAGTGATGTTGTTGTTGACAGCACTGGTGGTGGTAATGCCACATTTGTTGGAATTGCAACAGCAACATTTCCTCAATCTGAAAGGGCAAATAATGCAGGAACAATTACTTACCAGTGGTTTGAACAGAAGGTTGGTGGTGATGTCAGATTGCAAGATGGTGCGAATATTACAGGTTCAGCAACAACAACACTCACTCTGAGTAACATCTTTTCTTCTGAAAACAATGGAAGAGACTTTTATCAAGAAGTGAGTTACACACCTGGTGGAACAACTGGTAATGCAATCAACGAACCACTCAAGTCTGCAGTTGGTGAGTTGATTATTATTCCTACACTTTCATTTGTTGAGAATCCAGAACCCATTACTGTTGCCGAACAAGAGATAGCAAGGTTTATCGCTGTCGCTGAAACAAGCGATGAGAACTTCCTTCCAATCACTTACTTCTGGACAAAGGATGGTGTCCAACTGACCGACAGTACCACTGTTGTTGGTTCTGCAACCACAACTCTTGAGATTACACTTGACAGTGTTGGTCTTTCCACAATCCAATGTAACGCTGAAATTCAAGCACAGGACAGAGTTGTAAGTGTTGGAAGTAGTGTTGTTGACCTAACAATTAGACAACCAGAAAGTAAGTTGAAATTTGAGGCTTATGACGCAAATGGAAATTATAAGACAATCACTCATGACATCTTGACTGATGGAACATTTACTCTCAACAGTGACACCTTTGGAAGTGATTATTCAATCATTCAGTTCACTGCACCTGAACTTGGTTTTGAACAGGTAAGAGTGGATGCATTTGCCGCTGCTGGAAAAGACAGGTCCATTCATAAAGGTGGTCAGGGTGGAAACTCTAGATTTGACCTTAATCTTGAAACTGATGTTGAGTACACAATCATTGGAATCTCAAATAACTCATCAATCTTCATCTATAGACAGGCACAACTCATTGCTGTGATTGGTTCTGGTGGTGATGCTGGTTCTATTGGAGATGGTGGAGATGGTGGTGGAATTAACATTGATGGTTCAAGAGGAAGTGGAAGACTACCTGGTGCTGGTGGAGTTTCACCCAATCCTGGAACATTGGAGTTGAACGGTGTGTTTGGTTCTCTTCTTGGTTCAAAGACAGACAGTATCACAACTTATATTGGTGACTCCATTGCATCAGGAAATTCTGGTGGAAGAACAATTTCTTGTACCAAAGGTTCTTATTGGACTGACCTTGGAGTCTCCCCATGTTCCAACAACTCCACAAATAAAATCAAGTTCATCACCGCCAATGGAGAAGAGATTGTTGACAGCATCAAAATCTTTAGAGGATTTAAGCCAGGTTATACAATCAGCGACACCCGTGGTCTTGGAGTCAATGATGGTGGAAATGGAGGAGGTGGTGCTACTGGTGGAGACGGTGGTTTTAATGGTTCTGGTGGTGGCGGTGGAAGTGGATATTCCAATGGAACATTCAATCTCCAGGAGTCAAGAAGAGGTGGCAATAACACAACCAACTCCTTTATGACCTTTAGGATTCCTGTTTGAGTCTAAATAAAGATAACAGTTTTGCGGTGGATAATGAAACCGCTAATTAAATGGCAGAAAAGTCTTTTGTTGTAAGAAAGGGTCTTGAAGTTGCAGAAACTCTCATCTTTACCAATGATGAGATTGACAGTGTTGGAATTGCGTCCACTCAACCTGGTGGTAAGTTAACAGTCTCTGGAACCATTGAAGGCGATGGAATTCGTTTGGTTGGTTTCACCACAGCAGAAAGAGGAATAAACATCGGTGTTGGTGGAACAGTTTTATCTGCCGAGACAAATACACAAAAGGTTGGAATTAACGAAGCGTCTCCATCATTCCCACTGGAAATCAAGGACCCAACAGGAGTTGGTGGGACAACTTTATTTGTACACGGAAACATTGGAGTCAGCACTGACCTGATTGTTGATGAGAGGGCAACGATTCAGAGAGACTTGATAGTCAATCGTCACCTTCTTCTCACTGCTGCTGGCATTACAACATTGGCAAGTGAGACACATATTACTGGAAATATCACCGCTCACATCAACGCAACCAGCAGTCTTTCTGTCGGTTCCACATCTGACTTCGCTGGAGCAGTCTCCTTTGCCAGTTCCATTGGTGGTCCACAAGCACACATTGATGACCTGACTGTTAGACGTAACTTGTTTGTCAATGCAACAGGTTTCAGTACCATTGCAAGTGACCTGAGTGTTACTGGTAATGTCGCAACTCACCTTGGAGTTACCAGCAGTCTTTCCATTGGTTCGACATCTGACTTCACTGGAGCAGTTTCTTTCGCCAGTTCCATTGGTGGTCCAGAAGCACACATTGATGACCTAACTGTCAGACGCAACTTACTCGTCTCAAGTGCTGGTGTTAGCACCATTGCATCAAACATTTCAATCACTGGTGATGTTACAAGTCATCTTAGATCCACCAGCAGTCTTTCCATCGGTTCCACTTCAGATTTCACTGGAGCAATCTCCTGTGCCAGTTCAATCACCGCTCCCACATTCTTTGGTAATGGTAATGGACTGACAAACATCGATCCAAACCAAGTGAACTTGGATGGTTCCGATCAAAATCTGAATGATCTAGGAGTGACTGGTGTTGCAACAATCGCCACACTGAATGTCACTGGTGTGGCAACCTTTGCCGGGGATTCGCGGTTTGACTCATCAGGTCGTCTTCTGATTGGAACGGACAGCATCATTGACACTGGTAATGGAGTGGGCACACTCCAAGTGTCAGGAAGTTCAGCATCTACAGCAAAAGCTTCTATTGTTAGAACTAATGGTACTTCCCATCTCATACTTGCACGTGGAAGTTCCGGAAGTAATGCAACATCCACAATTAGTTCTATTTCATTCAAAGGATACCACACAGATGGATATAAAACTGCAGCAACGATTTCCGCTGTTGTAGACGGCACTACTGGTGTCAATACGATGCCAGGTCGTTTGATTTTCTCAACTTCTGGACTTGGCACTGATATACCAGAAGAGAGAATGCGCATCAACTCACTCGGCGAGGTGGGAATCGGAACTGCAGATCCAAAGGTTTCACTTCACATTGTTGGTGACTCACAAGTAAGTGGTTTCGTAAGTGCAACCAATTACTTTGGAGATGGTTCAGCACTCACCAACATTTCAGCATCTGAGGTTGATTTGACTGGAACTTATCAAAACTTCCAAGGTCTGAACGTTGCTGGTGTTGCCACAATCACAGAGGGATTGCGTTCAGTTGGATTCTCAACCTTCCTTCAGAAGGTCCACCTTCTTGACGATGTTCAACTTCAAATTGGTGGAGCAGCAGAAGGTGCCACTGGAGACCTGAAGATTTTTCATAGTTCAAATATTAATAGAATTGAAGCAACTCAGCAGCTGTATATAAAGGGCACAAATATTAATTTGTACAAAGCAGGAAGTTCTGAATTGATGGCATCATTTATACAAGATGGCGCTGTTGAACTTTATTACGATAGCTCTAAGAAATTTGAAACTCTCAATGATGGTATTGATGTAACAGGTAATGTTGGGGGTGACACCTTAAACATCTCTGGAGTTGGAACCATCACTGGTGGTTTGGTTGGAAATGTTACTGGAAACCTGACTGGTAACGTCACAGGT
>CEPI01076605.1_pt1 | contig 13337 bp, 12 predicted proteins | sample 530491 | NCBI WGS metagenome assembly CEPI01 (sample SAMEA2620210, study PRJEB7988) | marine metagenome | isolation source: saline water (ENVO:00002010), including | reverse complement strand
AGAGGTCACACGTTCGAATCGTGTCGGGTGCGCCAATCTTTTCAATGAGTTAGCATAGTTTCAATATGCTGGTCTTTTGCCTAGCAATCAAATAGCAATCACAAGATGTCGGTAAATGTCTATTTTGGCAGGTTTTTGCTTTAAGAAGAAACAAGCCAAGAAACAGTTATGCGTGAATATAAAAATTGAAAATTTGCACAGAAAGTTTATATGACGACGACATATGTCAACGGAAATTTCATACTTATGGTAGAAACTAGAGCGTGATTAAGTAAAAGATTTTACGTGCATTTTTTATAAGAAATGTTAGTATTTCTCTTGTTAAGTATCTGAGATTCAAAGGATTTCAAGTGGCAAGCAGAATTTCGCGATTCAAAACAAGGGCTTATGAGGATTGCGAAACTTGAGATGAATAGGGGAAACCATGCAAAATAGCCGATTCGGTGAAGCAGCTCCCAAAATCTCCGATAAGGAGATTTTCATTAGCGAAGATAATCAGACCGTCTTACTCTCTGGCTGGGAAGTTAGCGAAGAGACATTAAAGGAAATTGATGAGATAGACGCCAACATCCGTGCTGCTGAACAAAAAAGCGGAATGTTTCTGATGGGTTGACGTTTCATTACAAATACTAGAAAAAGTAAGGGCAGTCTTCAACGACTGCCCTTTTTCGTTCAAAGTTGTTGCGCATATGAAATTTAGCACAAACATTCACCCGCTTGCCGATAATAAGGATTGGGAAGCATTAAAAAATTCTATTGATATTTCAAAGCGATTGCGCATCGTTTCAACTCTAATTGAACAGTTGAAAGCGTTATCCGCGACTTATGTATTGATAGAAAACGAGTATATTGATAGAGATTTTAGCGCATCATTCTCGGAATTTTATTCGACTGTTTTCAAGAGACACAACAAGTTTTGCCGTAGAATGCATTTTTTTAAATCAGACTTGGGGAAAATTTTTGCGCAACATGATTCACCTGAAATAATCAGCCGATCAATCCAAACTGCCGCCGATAACGGAGAATACTTGGGATTCGTAGTTGTTCGGCCTATCGCTCATGCCCCAATCGGAAGTGCTGTCATTAAATTCTCGCATTTGCACGCAAATTTGGTGGCTCATCTTTTAGTCAAAGCAAGGTATGAAGTCCACTTGCTAGGTGCCACGTTGAGTGTTGATGGAATACCACTTACGCAACAGGATTCACGAGTAGGTTCATGTGCCCAAGCATCCATTTGGATGGCAGGCCGACATTTTCACACGCGGCATCGTGGCAAATGGTTCTCTACAGTAGATATAACTAAGGCTGCAACTCAATTAGGTGAGTTTGGCCTGTCACGAGCCTTGCCAGCGGGCAGCGAATTTCTCGGCGTTAATAATATGGTACAGGCCCTGCGTGCTTTGGATCAAGAACCTCTTACCTATGCAGCGCTTGATAAAAAGGGGAATTGGGGGCCGCTTAGACCATACGATGTAATTAATCGTTATGTAGATTCCGGGATTCCCGTCATTTTAGGTCTGCGAAACAGCGGAACTATTGGCCATGCGGTTGTCGTAACAGGACACGTTATAAAAAAGGTCGATGAAAAAGTTAAATTACCAAAAGAGCCGACTAGAGCGGAATTATGCGAAGCATTTTTAGTCAATGACGACCAAAGAGGTGGCAACCTTCTGATGCCAATCGAAGGGTCAAGCAAATATGGCGAAACAGAATATTCTGTTCTAAAAGACATAGAGTACATCATTGTACCATTACCTAATAAAGTGTTCACCCCAGCTGAGCACGCGGAAAAAATGGCATGGAGCCTTCTAAATTATTATCGGTCAAAATGGGAAGATTTTAAGAAGGCCTATACTGACACTCTAGGCACGTCCGCAGCGTGCGGCGATGACTTTGTCAAACATATTGATCAAAACACTGTTTTGTCACGAACATACTTGACTTATGGCTGGAAGTACAAAGCTCGTATGTTAAAAAATTGTATTGGAAGCGATTTTAAAAAGATTCTGCTATATCAAGAATTTCCAAGATTTGTATGGGTTACAGAGTTTGGAACGTTACCTTCTTTAAACCATTTAAATTTTAAACAAAGGCGTGTTTTCGGCCATGCTGTAATCGACGCTACTGGGTCGAAGCACTGGGGAAGTGCATGTATGTTTCATGCTCCTGGAGCTGGTTATAGATTTATCCCCAACGATGCAGATATTTTTGGAGGATACCAAATGGCCTTCACTCCAATAACAGACGACAGAGGTTACTTCCCAAAATTGCGAAGTGAAGACAACTTCGAAAGCTATACGATCTAGGTAATTTTATTGTCAATCAAGCCGCCAAACGCTCATTTAGACAACCCGCTCGTGCGATTTTATCAAAACCCAATCCCAAACCTCCGCGCCGCCATTGTATTGCAACGCTGCTCATATCGCAGGCCCTTTGCCCTTAATTTCTCGTACGTCTTCCAGTGCATGCCTTTAGGCTTTTCCGGGAACCAATCATCAATGCAAGTACTCCCGCCAAGCCGGTGCCGGATAGCTTGCGCTTGCGATAGATAGCGAAACATCGGGCTTTCCTGCTGGCTCTCATATCCGAGCCTGTAAGCCGTTCTACTGGCGAAAAGGTCTCCACCTGGGGGAGAGTGCAGTTTTGCCACCCTGGAGCCATTGGCCGGGCAAATAAACCACCATCGCAGCCCACCGTAATGGGGCCGGGTGGTTGTCAAACGAACCTTGTAATCCATTGGCTTGCCATTGTGGGTATAATGCAGCCGCATCCAGGCCGCATTCTGAGTGAGCATGTTTGCTTCATAGCCAATGCTAGCGGTCTTTTCTCCTGTTCTCACGCTTCGCCAGGTGAGGGAGCCTGAAACCTGTTTGCCGGGAATGATTGCCTTTTCCCGAACCAGCTTGAAAATATTCAACGTCAAGCCATCCTCAACAACCGACTTCTTGTCCCACCGATACCAAGTACCGGAACCAATACCACCCATACTCAACCCAATTCTTTTTTGTCGAAATCAATAGGAAATTATAACACAAACGGCAGATTTCTGCATCTTACGATACCTACATCAGGGAGTTTTCTCGTACCAATCGAAAGTCTATTTTCTCTACTTTAGACAAGCGCTTTGCAAGGCTCTGCTTGCTTTTATTCTCCCTTACCCTTTCTCGAAGAATCCCGGGTGGTCCTGGTGCTCTCCATACTTCACCATGCGCTCCCCAAAGCGGCGGTTGATATGGTCAATAACGGTGGCGAGCTTTTCAGGCTTGTTTGGCATTCCGGGCGAGAGAGGCGCGAACAGGTCGCCATTACGCTCTGCTAGCAGGATCAAATTCCCAAGGTGAACGGTAATCGACAAAACATCCCCGTTGCTGCGGCGGCTGATGTCTCTCCAAAGCCCCTCATAGAGCGAGAGTAAGAACCGCGTATCCCGCGTTGCCTCGATCTTCTTTCCTGCCTGTCGTGGGCCGTCGGTCAAGCGGAGAGATAAATGAAAATGACGGGTGCAATAACCGTCCCGCCGCATGCGCTCCGATGCCTTCTCAACCAGCCAGCGCCCGACCAGCTTCGCCTTGTGCGGCGGACGGTGAACCGGGGCCAGCACCTTGCTATTGCCATAGCCATTCCGCTTGGTCGGCATCAGCGGGATATCCATCCCCTGCAAAGCTCTGACAAATCTCTCTCCCTCCACAGAATGCCAAATCATTCTGGCGTGACGCGGATCGAGATTGTAAAGCGCCGTGACATTATAAATCCGCGCACCTAGCAGCCTGTCTTTGATACCTTTCGAAATGCCCGGCAGGTCATCAAGGGTTAGATGCTTGATAGCCTCCGGCATATTCTCGGGGGCAAGCCATTTAAGACCGTCCGGCTTCTCCAGCTTGCCCGCTATCTTCGCCAGTAGATGATTTGGACCGATGCCAATGGAACTGCGAAGCTCCGAACCGACCTTCTCCCGTATCGCGGCCTTGATCTCGCGGGCAAGATCCAGCGCCCGCTCCAGCTTGGCGCTATCGCCTCCCAGCGCTACCTGGAATTCATCAATGGACCGGACAAACTCCAATTCCGCTATCTCATCAATGACGCGGGCGATTTTCTGATTAACCCGCACATACAGCCGATGACGGGAGGGGCGGAAGATAATACCGGGGCAAAGCTCCTTTGCCGCATAGATACGGGTACCGGTTTTGATGCCATATGCCTTGGCCTCATAGCTTGCCGCAACACATGCCCCTGATTCATTATCAATTGCCGTTATCGCAACCGGCTTGCCCCTAAGCGCCGGGTCAATCTGCTGTTCGATGCTCGCAAAAAAGCTATTCATATCAACATACAGAGACCGCATGGGCGTCATGGCATAAAAATCCGTCTTGCAAAATGAAAGCAAATGTTCTCTCTTTGTTCCCATGACGGAAAAGAAAAAGCAACTCGGAAATGTCGCCTTTGGCGGCAACTGGTCGGAAGAGCTGGTCGATAAAGACCAGCTTCAAAGAACGCTGTCGGTTATCGAGCGGGCAGTGCGGGATTGTGCCCGTCGGGATGTCCGCAGCCGCCAGCTAGAGAAGGCGCTGGAAGAGATAAGCCGGACCATCGAGAAAGGTCCGCAACTGACACGGCGGTTTATGAGGTCGCTTGCAGAACCCAACCCCAGCTTGAGGTATATGGAAGCGGGCAGAGTGGCGCGGATTATCAGAAGGTCAGTTGGGGGGCTGGGAGGCTAGGCAGGCTTGCATAATGCCGCGTCATGCCAGACAAAGAAAAAGCCCCGCTCCACGATGATTATACTACCGCTTCAAGGGGCTGATGACGTTTCCGCCACATAGCTTGCAAGATAGGTGAAATTGCCGCAATGTCAATCATGGACCGTTTGCCACAATGCTTTGCGCATTGATTTCTTCTTCCTATTCCAATAAACGAATGTGGTTCCATCCTCGACGGACGGCATATATCGGGGGCTGGATTTTCGGGCAACTTCTTATTTCTGTGGATGCCGCCGTCTCCGGTTGAAGCGGACGGTTGCCCGATATTTCCGCCCAAATTACTAAGCAGTTTCTCAATAGTGAGAATTTTGCGCCCCTGATATCAGCCGGAAAGTTTTGTCTAAATCAACAGGAAATATCTTCTTAAAGGCTGGATTTCTGATGCAATTCGCTCGCGATTCAGGGGCGCAATTCTCGCCATAAGACTATCTATTTTATACTACTTTAGTGGAATAGAGCGGGACTTTCTTTCAATCGAGCGGCATTGTCACCATATAACTGTTATGTGGTTCCTAAACTATATCGTCATTCTGCCCACTGTGACGCTTGTCGCTGTCATGGAGTCGCCTTCCTATACGCTGATGTACCTGTTGACGCTATGGACAGTGCTAGGGCTTTCCTACGTTATCCTGCGACCGATCTATGATTTTATTGTCGATGAAATTCGACTTTTCATGGAGTACTAGGTTCACAAAACCTAACCCCATACAAATCAATTCAATCTAGTTTATAGTTGTCCCAAAACTTCTTTGCCTCTCCCTCTGCTTCATTTCGAATAGCTTCTAGAGCTTCTTTTCTCCTTACATCAATTGCTATCAAAAATTTCTGGATTAAGTTGACAAATTCTTCTTTTAATCTCGCATCAAAAGACGCCTTATTCCCGGAAATTAATCCGCTCTGACTCCAAAGTGCTCCTATACCGCCGCCTTTTGCAAGGTGCCCATCTGAGAAAAACATTTCTTGCTTATAACCAGACACGTAAAGCTCATAGCTTACAACACATCCCGTCTCAACATCACCCACTTTCAAGGAGTAACCAATTCCCGAGATAAAAACATTCCTAGCCCTAAAACGCTCCTCCTCAATATTAGCTATGTTATAACCACTCCTCTTTAACTCCAACTCAACCGCAGTTTTGACCGCATCTGAATTTGTCCAGCATCCGTCTTTAACACCGTCATCAATTATAACATTAAATAAATTGTCTGAGCTGATCATCAACCACTCTACATCTGCTCCCCAAGCATATGTTTCAGACAAATATTCAGCCTTAGCATTTTCCAACACGAGAAAATAACCTAGAGAAGCAATAAGCACCGCTGAAAATTTATTCATAACTACCCCCACAACTAAGTTTACCGGTGGCTTCCAAGACCAAGACTCACCCGTTAACATCGTTTTATTTATATATTATCTAATCTTTAAGTTACCCACAACATCGCTGCTAAGTAAGCCTGTGAACAGCTTTTATGAATTCATAAATATCAATTTATATCAATCGCTTACAAGTTATCACACGAGGCTTGAGAAGTACGTTATATGGTATGCCGGACTATTTAGAATGCCTCGCTTTGCTGTCATCGGGGGTCTGGTCACGCTCATACATGCCATAGTCGCGGATGACGCTGGCGAGACACGTATGCGGTAATCCCTAAAGACGGAGGCGCGGCCCTTGGCCTGGGCATTCCTGTGGGCCGATATGTTGCGCCACTGTTCAACCGCCGTCTCATCACGAAAGAAGGATATGGAGAGGATTTTATTCTCGTCAGTCAGGCTATGAAATCGCTCGACCGATAGAAATCCGTCTATTTCATCAAGGGTCGGGCTGTTTGCTACATTGCATTAAAAAATGAAAATAATGAAAATAAGGGAATGCGCATTATCACCTGGACTTCTGAATTTGAGTGTGTTAGTTAATAAAAAAAGAGAGGTTTGCTGCATGCTGAATATCGCCGATTCTCCTTCCCAAAATAACTCACAAGTTACTACCAGTGGAGCACCATTGAAGCAAAAAAATGGGCGAATCTATTCAATGGTAGATCTTTTTGCCGGGTGCGGCGGACTATCGCTCGGTTTCGAAAATGCCTCTTTTACACCTGTCTTTGCTAATGAGCTAAACGAAGACGCCATGTCAACTTACTTATTGAATCGTCACCACAGCCTTGGAGGAGAACTGTTTTCTAAGAATTCCGACCTTCATTGTAATGATGCTCATGATTTAAAGGGACAAAGACTAGAAAAGCTGATAGCGGATCTAAAAAGTGTTAGCGAAATTGACTTTCGTTTTGACTCTACTGCCTCCAAAATAAGTGGTGCAGGAAGCACACTTGACGTTCTGGCTGGAGGCCCTCCCTGCCAAGGCTATTCGGGAATAGGAATTAGACGTTCCTATGCTGTCGATCGAAGCGAAATTCCATCAAATCGCCTTTATGGTCGAATGGCAGAAATCATTCGTCACCTAAGGCCACGCATTTTCCTTTTTGAGAACGTTCGCGGCTTGCTCAACGCTCGTTGGACAAAAGAAAAGGGAGATTTAATTTTTCCTGACGTGAAATCTGAATTTCGCCGGATAGAAGGATATGAAGTACGCTGGTCTTTGGTATATGCTAAAGATTATGGGGTTCCGCAGAATAGGCCCAGAGTGCTGCTCGTTGGTATTCGCAAAGATATACTTGAATCTTGTGATTTCTTGCAACCAAATGAAGACCCAGAAGACGCCGTTAAATGTGGTTTCCTGCCAGCAGGTGATCCGGGTAAATTCCCTGATCTAACAGACCTCCTAAGCGACTTGATCGATGATAGAATAGCAAACATGTTACGGGCTGGTGAATTCCCAGTAGGATCAATGGAAACTAAAAGCTATCCCAGCACAGCAAAGACCCAGATACAAAAAAAGTTGCGAAATCCACCTTATTGGTACGATAGCGACCAGATAAATTTGACAGAGCAGCAGTATAGCAAGCACAAGAAATCAGTGGTCGAAAAATTCGACTACATGATTGCGAATAACGGCGAGATACCGGAACATTTTAGAACGAAAAAATTTTCTCAACGACTCCTAAAATCACGATGGGGAAATCAAGAGCCCAATATAACCGCTACTTCCTTGCCCGACGATTATGTGCATTTTACTCAACCGAGAATTCTCACGGTACGAGAATGGGCGCGATTGCAACTTTTTCCAGATTGGTATCGATTTGCCGGAAAACGAACAACTGGCGGTATCCGTCGAGCTGGTAATCCGCTTGAAGGTATATTCGACCGCGAGGTACCCAAGTATACGCAGATCGGTAACGCGGTACCCGTAGGTCTTGCAGAAGCAGTAGGAAACCACTTCAAGCATATCCTAGACGAAGCGCTAAAATAAGATGCTTGAAAAAAGCGATGTCAGCATTAGTCAAACACTTAAGCGATTTAACACTTATGATCTTGAAGTCGCCCTGCTAGTTCCTACAGAAACTGGCATACAAAAATCAATCATGGATGCAACAGCCTCTGTGAGAGATTATCTTAAAGACGTCTCATTTCATGACTATGATAAACAAGGGCAGGGCACCGATAACAAGATATTGCGCCGTGCATACTATGTTTTTCCGGACAGGTTAGAAGAAACAACCGTATCACTTTACCGGCCCAATACTAAAAGTGGCGATCCTCGTATTTGGTTTGGAAAATTGAAACAATATGCAGAACCATGTAATTTGCTTGCTCTAATTGTACGTGACAATGATATCTACGTCATAAATTGCAGTGTTCCCAATATCTTGGCATCGCTTCAGGATCCCGCAACACCACTCGGTTCATTCGCTGCGGTAGACAAGAAAGATCTCGATCCAGCAGTTTCTGAACTTCTCAATCTCATTCAAGATATTTCTAGAAGAGGTTTTATTCCGACATTGCGCCCTGGAGACACTGGCATCGGAATGACATTGGAAACACTTTTAGGTATTTCAGCGAATTCGAACAAAGCCCCAGATTATAAGGGTATTGAAATTAAGGCTAAACGACTCCGCAAGGGTCGCGGAAATCGCGTGACCCTTTTTTCTCAAGTGCCAAATTGGGATATAAGTCCAATTGGATCGGCTTGGAACTTATTGTCAACGTATGGATATACGAGAAATAACAAGCTACGCCTGAATCATCAAACCGATGCGATAGCTCCAAATTCAATCGGCTTCATGCTGGAAGTGGATGCGGCCCGCGACTGGTTAAAGCAAAATCACATTGATCCAGACACTGCTGCGAAGAAACATGTAACTACTTGGGAAATGGAAACACTACGGAATCGACTGGCTGAAAAACACCCGCAAACTTTTTGGGTAGGTGCAAAGTGTCGTGGAAAACGTGAAACAGAAGAGTTTCACTACATACAGGTGGAACATACTAGGGAGCCAAAAGTACGTAACTTTGATGCTCTTCTCGAAGGCGGCCTAATCTCTGTCGACTACTTAATGTCACAAAAGCAACCGGAACGGCAGACCGTTCGAGATCATGGTTATCTATTCAAAATAAAGCCCGATGATTTTGATGCGCTATTCCCGCCCTCAGATATCCATGTCTTCGTGTAATCCTCTCTCAAAGAGTGAGAAAGCCAAAATTACTCGTCTTAGGCGGAAACTGCTTGGTTGGTATGACGAAAATGGAAGGGATTTTCCGTGGCGTCGCGAAGAAGCTGGAACATTCGAAAAGATTTGCGTAGAAGTACTCCTTCAACGCACCAAAGCTGAAACTGTCGCTGCCGCATACCCTAAGTTCTTCAAAAAATACAATTCTTGGTCACAGATTGCAAACGCATCAATTGCAGAACTAGAGGAAACACTTAAACCCTTGGGTCTTTGGAAAAGAAGAGCGCAATCTATCAAAATGCTGGCGACATATGCACATGAACATCGCGGAGTTTTTCCTGCCACAAAAGAAGAATTGCTCAAGGTAACTGCTGTCGGACAATATGTTTGCAATGCTATTCTTCTTTTTCAACACGGCAAAGCAAGACCACTCATCGATGTCAATATGGCACGCGTTATCGAACGTTACCTCAGACCGCGAAAACTTGCTGATATACGCTATGATCCCTGGCTTCAGGCAGCTACTCTTTGGTTGGTCAGCGACAAAAAAGCTATCAATGTGAATTGGGCAGTTTTAGACTTTGCAAATTCAATATGTCGTTCAAAAAAACCGCGTTGCTGTATCTGTATTCTGAATAAATCTTGCAGTTATAGAAAAAGAACAATTTTGGAAGAGCCAATCTAAATATTGCTTGTTCCAACTCTTTTCCCATAGATTACACCTTGTGGCGTCGCGTTAATGTCGAGTAGGCCTGCAACCTCCGGGCGGATGCCTTTTAGGAGGTAGTTCTCAAGATTGCCGCGACTCTGTTCATAGCTTTGGAACCATGTCCTGAATTTACAAGATCGGATAGCGCGGGGCGGCGGCTTAAGTTGATTGAAAGCTTTCAGAACCAGCACCCGAAACGCTCGCCAGTCGCTTATCAGGGGCGGGTTACGGTGGATCAGGATATGCGCATGAACGCCGTTCCTTTTGCTATTCTCCAACACCCACGCGACGCACCAGGGGCACCCTTGCCTCTCGAATAACTTTCGAAGCTTCTGCAGTGAATATCTAAGATAGTGAGAACACTCAACGGGTGGAATACCAAGCTGTTCCAGATTTACGGTCGTGAGCGTATTGACCGGCCTGCCCGCCAATTGGCTTTGCTCCACGGCGACCAAAAACCGGCAGGCTTCCGGATAATGTATGTAGTGAGACACCTTCATTTCATGCTTACGATCATCAGACAACTATATAAAGTAATGGGCCGTCGACCATCTTATTAATCAATTGAATTTCCTATATTTTTTACAATCGATAAAATGAAGAATATCTTCAGTAATGGCGGCCTATGGCGGAAACATCCGGAAATATAAAGAGTGGTTTCCAAATGACCTCAACCTTCAAACGGTTTTGTTTTCTTCACACCATCGATTGAGCTCCGCAACGCTATAGAGCACCCGCCTGCCCAGCCGGAGAAAGACCGGGCCGGTCTTGTTCTGGCGATGACGCTCTAATGTTCTGACTGAGATTCCGAGTCTTCTCGCGGCTTCATAAGTTGATATCAGCCGCGATACTTCCACGGATCAAAGCGATGATGAATACTCAGAGGTTGAGCGATGCTTCTTGCTGTCTAGCCATGCGTCAAGATCTTCAACATCATAGACAACAACCCGGCCAATCTTGGCATAGGTCGGGCCGTCGCCGACTAATCTCAATTTTTCAAAAGTTGATTTGGTAGAACCGCAATAACATGCGGCATCACGGGTTCTTAGGCGGCGGGAGTAAGATACTGTTTTCTTCAAATTCTGTTCCTCTGGTAGTTAACGAAAGCCTGTATGGCCTGCGGAAAACTATGGAACATCCTGCCCGTGTTGCGCTAATTATTTCGTCCGCAACACCCGATACTTCATCGGATGAAAATCTTCGACATTGGTCAGTTTTCTTATTCGTTGATACTCTTTCAGCCGCTCATCCGGACCACCGGGAAACTCAGGGTAAAAACTTTGACGGGGTTCGTTTTTCCACCTTAATATCGTTGTCGGATTAACCCCAAGCTTGCGCGAAGCTTCTCTTATTCCGACATTTCCTGAAAGTCTGGAAAACGCTTCTCTTTCTTTATTTTTTCCTCTCTTCGAATTGAGATGCTTACAGCCCATCAAAAGATAGATTGCATGACATAGCTCAAGTGGGGGCGTAATTCGATATTTGAAGCAATCTTCGAGAACATTGAAGGTCCACGCTTTCATGATCGACATTGGCGCCACCAACCCACGGCGCTCGATAGCATGCTCTCCCTCCTTTTTTACCTGCTCATATCGGCTAATTTCGCTTAGAAGGAACTCTCCATACAACCTCGCTCCCTTGTATGCCTCTCTTTTTGATCTGGCTGTTCCGGTCGTGAAATCCCATAGAAAGAAGAAAATCTCATCATAGATATCGAAGTAAGGATTGTTCTTCTCCATGGCAAACCTGTCATTTGTTTTTGATTAAACCGATTACTTCCACTCTGCTAGAGTCGTGTTCATTCATCGCATCCGCAAGCCGCCCTGCTGTTCGATCCGCTGCCGCCTTTATCGGATCGTTCGCAATATGCGCATACCGTCCTGTTGTTTTCGGGTCTGAATGCCCTAACAGCTTTCCAAGCACCTGCAGCCCGACACCGCTTCCCGCACCAGCACTCGCAAAAGTATGCCGTAAATCGTGAATGCGCACATCCAACAAACCTGCGCGTTTTCGAATTCTATTCCAAGCCTTCGGCAATCCAACATAATGCCCTTCCCCTCTTAATGCCGGAAAAACGAAAGGTGACTGCTCATCGCGTGATAATCCGGCCAGTAATTGCAAAGCTGGGGCACCCAGCATGACAATTTTCTGCCCGGTCTTGGAATCATCCAGACGCAGGCAACCAAATTCAAAATCGACTTCATGCCATTTCAAAGAGAGGATTTCCGTCTTGCGGCATCCTGTCAGGATCAATAGGCGAATGGCGGCAATCGCCATCTCATTTTCCCCTTCCTTTGCCAAGGCGTTTATCTTGCTACGAAGCGCAGCCCGTTCCGTTTCAGATTTTGTATGGCCTAAAATACGCTCCAGTTCGTTGCGTTCTTTTTCGGCGGCTTCGGCAATGCGCAAGGTTTCACCAAGTTTCGCCAGTTCTTGAGAATTGAGAAAGCGTTCATTCTTCCGGTCAGGAAATCGCTTAACGCCATGAGCCGGATTATCGCTTCGAATTCCCTCGGCAACGGCAAAGGAGAGAATACCGCCTAAAAGTCCGGTTGTCCGTGATGCTGTCCCTTGCCCGCCAACGACGCGCGCGCGTCCACGCGGCCCGGTTTTCTCATCAATGGCCGTTTTACCCTTTGCGATATCCATCATGAAGCGTTTTATGTCATTTACGGTAAGATCCTTGATCCGTCGCCTTCCCAACAAAGGCTTGATATGCCGTTCTATCCGCCCTTTATCAGTCGCAATCGTGGACGCCTTTTTGGTTGCACAGCCTTCTTCTAGGTAACGGTCACAGAGCTCCGACATCGTCATCGCGGCTTTCTCTGTCATTTTGACCTGCTGCGGATCTTGCCCGTCCGCCACCTCTCCCAAGACGCGCTTCGCCTCTGCACGCGCTTTTTCAGGCGTCCAGGGCGATCCATGCTTTCCGATTGTGAGACGCCGTGTTGGCATGCCGCGTCCGCTCATCCGGTACTGAACAATGTAAACACGGTTTCCGGAACGGGTGACTTTAAGGCCGAATCCCTTAAGTTCCGTATCCCACATAAACCAGTCCCGTTTCTGCGGACGTGCTGCGTCGACGTTTCGCTTGATGATCTTTGCCTGCATGCTCGCTCTCCCGATTTTCGGCTCCAGCAATCATATAGCAATCACCAGCAATCACAACACAGGAAACAAGCGGAAATGTGGGGAAACTAATTTATTGATTTATATGAAGTAATAAAATATCAGAATATATCAGAAAGCGTATACCACCGCCCTCCGAAGGCAGAGGTCACACGTTCGAATCGTGTCGGGTGCGCC
>CEPI01009001.1_pt1 | contig 13462 bp, 13 predicted proteins | sample 530491 | NCBI WGS metagenome assembly CEPI01 (sample SAMEA2620210, study PRJEB7988) | marine metagenome | isolation source: saline water (ENVO:00002010), including | reverse complement strand
AAACGGTATGGAAAACCTCATGTGATTGTAACGGACAGATTACGTTCTTACCGTGCCGCTATGAAATCCATCGGAAATGCCGAAGTTCAAGAGTTAGGTCGGTGGAAGAATAATCGCTGTGAAAACTCTCATCTGCCGTTTCGACGACGAGAATACGCAATGCTGCAATTCAGGCGCTTGCAAAGCTTGCAGAAATTTGTCTCAATCCACTCATCAATCCATAACCACTTCAACCATGAACGCCACCTAACCAGCCGAGGAGAATTCAAGCTTCAGAGAAATGCTGCATTGGTCGAGTGGCAGCAACTTAGTGCGGTATAATACGGGCGCCGCTACGCAATTTTACGCCATACAGAGACGACGTCGCATTAGTCTGACAGCACCTTCGGGATTGTTGCTGGTGGATAGTACAAAAGTTGCCCCATTTTATATGAAAAACCATCAAACAAAGATGAACGAGCATCTTCAAATCGCAACGCTTGCAATCCCACAATGCCATCGCATAATATCAGCAACATGATGAGCGAAAACCTCACTCTGTTCAAACCAATACAAGCTTATTTATTATGATGGTGGACATTGTAGTATGGGCTCTCCAAAATATACGAAATACATACGCCTATGAAACTATCAATTGTATCGACCTTGTATAAATCGGCTGCTCATATTGCGGAGTTTCATGAACGCATCAGCAAGGCGGCTAAGGAATTGGTAGGTCAGGATTACGAAATAGTGCTGGTAAATGACGGTTCGCCTGACGACAGCCTGGAACTTGCTATCGAGATTGCTGACAGGGATGATCATGTCTGTATTGTCGATCTGTCGCGTAATTTTGGTCACCACAAGGCAATGATGGCCGGACTTGCGCACTCCAAAGGTGACTATGTTTTTCTGATTGATAGTGATCTGGAAGAAGATCCTGATTGGCTCAGGGCTTTTTCAATACAAATGGCGGAGGAAAACTGCGATGTTGTCTATGGCATACAGAGCCAACGCAAGGGCGGATGGTTTGAGAGATGGTCCGGGAATTTATATTACAGGGTTTTCAAACTCCTGATAGATATTGATCATCCAACAAATATCACGACGGTCAGACTTATGACCCGGCGATATGTAGACGCTTTGTTGACCTATAAAGAACGGGCAATTGTTATTTCCGGTTTGTGGGTGTTAACGGGGTTTGATCAAAAACCGCGATTGGTGACAAAAAAGTCCAGCAGCCCGACGACCTATAGTTTGGTTCATAAGTTATCTCATGCGGTGAACGTTATTACGTCGTTTAGCAGCAGGCCCTTGATTTTCATTTTCTTTACGGGGCTGATTATTTTCTTATTATCAATGGCCTATGTGGTGTTTATTGTTCTCAATCGACTGCTGTTTATGACACCCCTCGATGGGTGGACATCTGTCATGGCATCAATTTGGCTGTTGGGGGGGATCATAATCTCGTTTATAGGAATAATTGGAATCTATTTATCAAAGATTTTTATTGAAACTAAAGAACGTCCGAATGTGATTGTCAGGGGCCTTTATGGAAAACACGGCAGAGATTGACGAGAGATACACCAAATTTTATGGCGATAGAAAGCATACAAAAGTTTATCCGACAGAGTTTGTTGTGCGGACATTGCTGGCCGATTACCCTGGTCTGAACTACCAAAAACCGCAGGCCGGAAATTCAATTCTGGATATGGCTTTTGGCGATGGACGAAATACTGCTTTTCTGTGTGATTTAGGGCTGGATGTATCTGGAATTGAAATATCCCGTGGCATCATTGAACAGACAGGGGCCCGATTGAAATCGCTGGGGTACGCGCCTGAGTTGCGGGTCGGGCGAAACAGCAATATCCCTTTCGAGAATGAAACCTTCGACTATATCCTCGCCTGTCACTGCTGCTACTATTGTGATGAGGGAGAAACTCTGCTCGATAACCTCAATGAATATCAACGTGTTATGAAGCCTGGCGGCGTGCTGATAGCCTCCGTTGCAGACAAAACATCATATATTTTCCGGAATGCCGAAGAGATGGGTGATGGCTCGATGCGAATAGCCGGAGACCCCTATGGAAACCGGAATGGATATCGGCTCCACGGCTTTTCAGCAGAAAAGGATATCGAAGAATATTTTTCACAGTATTTTGGCAATTTTTCATTTGGACATGCGAACAATGATTATTACGGTCGGCGTGAAAAGTTATTTTGGATCGTTTGCCAAAAGAAATGAGACGTATCAGTATGAAAAGCATGCCATATCGCTGCCCGGTCTGTAAAAGCGAGTTATCAATTGAAGCGGGTGTCGGGTTGCGGTGTTCAAACGCACATACATTCGAATTTGTAGAGGGCACCACCATTCCGTTATTCGACAGCGAAAACAGCGATGCCAATGAATATACAATTTCTAATGCGGCGGAAATTCACGAAAACGCCTTGAGATGGGTCTTCAACACATACAGTACCAGTGAAGAAGAGCTCAGGGAAAACCTCTTGTCCAGATTACGGTTGGTGGCAGGGCAAAAGGTCCTGATAACCGGTGTCGGGGGAGGAAATGATTTGCCGTATCTCGCGGGGAAAGTCGGGAAGAACGGCATTATTTTTGCCCAGGATTATGCCGGTGAGATGTTGCTGTCAGCCGTTGAGCGATCGGCTGACATTTATGGTTTGGCAGAATACAACATCGAATTTTCAATCAGTGACGCAACAAACCTGCCATTTCATGATGGCTATTTTGATGCTGTTTTCCATTTTGGGGGGTTGAATTTATTTTCTGATGTTGCGGCAGGAATTTCAGAAATGGACCGGGTTGTCAAAGACGGCGGCAGGGTCGTGTTTGGCGATGAGGGGCTTGCTCCCTGGCTAAAAGATACAGATTATGGGCGTATGATCATAAATAACAATCCATTGTTGAATTTCTCGGCGCCGCTTGAACATATCCCGACGACGGCAAGACATCTGAATTTATCCTGGGATCCAAGCTATTGTTTTTACATCATTGATTATACTGCGGCGAAAGAGCCTCTACCCCTAAACATTGATGTTCCCCATGTCGGCACCCGTGGCGGGTCGATCCGCACCCGATATTTTGGACAATTGGAAGGGGTGGACCCCGATCTCAAGGCGGCGCTGTATGCGGAAGCAAAAAAGCGGGGAATAGATAGGGTGTCGTTTCTTGAAGCGATTTTGCGGGACGGCCTGGAAAGAAAAGATGATAACGGATAAATTCAACTGGAAGAAAAAAGGTCTTTTGTTTGAACCGCCCATATCCGGCTTTTCTCATGGGTCCCATCCATGCATCATCCACAAAAAAGGCAATGACTTTGTCGTGGCATTCACCTGTCGTGATGTAGAAAGACGATCTCATATTTTCCTGTCGGATGCGGTTGTATCGGACGGAGAAATCAGACTTATGGGGCAGCCAAAACTGGTTCTGGCACCTGGGGATCCCGGATACTTCGATTGTGATGGCGTCATTAGCGGGTGCTTTGTGGCGCATAGTGGGGTCTGTTACCTTTATTTTGTTGGATGGCAAAATCTGCCTGAAGGGCTTTGGATTTGCGATACTGGCAGAGCAATTGTAGATATTGAAAAGCTGGAGGCAAAAAAGGAATATCTGGGCCCTGTCTTGGGTAGGGATAAAACTAATCCGCTATTCGCCGCAGCTACCGCGTTTCATATCGATAGTGGAGGGCGTTGGCACGCGTGGTTTAATTCTGGTATTCACTGGAAGAAAACCTCAGAAGGATGGAGCCATCGCTATGGCTTTCATCATGCGGAATCCGGTGACGGGGTTGACTGGATATGTGAAACCGAGATGTGCATACCATTTGCCGATGAATATGAATATGCGTTTGGACGGCCCAGTGTGGTTTATTGGGATAATTTATTTCATATGTGGTTTGCCCATCGCGCGACTAAGGATATTGACACGTATCGCATTGGTTTCGCGTCGTCGAAGGATGGCCTAAACTGGGAAAGGAATGATGCGATCGCAGGTATCGATGTGTCCAGTGAGGGGTGGGATTCCGAAATGATTTGCTATCCTTCCGTGTTCTTGCACCAAGGTCAAAAGTATATGCTTTATAACGGTAATGGCTATGGAAGTACGGGTTTTGGCTATGCTGTGATAGAGGATCAAAAATGAAAAAAGTCATTTTAGCTGGAAATGCCACAACCGCGGATATTCTGAACAGCTATCTCGCTCATGATGACCGGTACGAAGTCATAGGACTTGCTGTGGATGATGATTATGTGGAGCGGGGGAGCGTAACTGGATTTGAGTCGAGCATTACCTTGTCCAAATTAAAAGATACACATAGTCCGCGGGATTGCGTCATCATCATGGCCATGGGATATGATGATTTAAACAAAACAAGACAATCCATGTTTCAGCGTCTGAAGAAAACGGGGTACAGCATTGAAACCTATGTACACCCAGATGCAAATATTTATTCCGATCATCCATTGGGAGAGGGATGCGTTATCCTCCCTTCCGCGGTGATTGAGCCGCATGTTCGAATAGGCGCAAACACAATGATCTGGAGTAATACGACACTCGCCCATCATTGTAGCGTTGCAGAGAATTGCTGGATCGCGTCCGGCGCAGTTATTTCCGGGAAGGCCCATATCAAGGACAATTGCTTTATTGGCGTTAATGCAACAATCGTAAATGGCAAGACTGTTGGTGAATATTGTGTTATTGGCGGCGGGGTTTTAATCACAAAGGATACTAAACCTTCCTCGGTGCATTTGTCGCGATCAGGGGAGGAACTTCGTTTCACCTCTGAAGAATATGTGAAATTTTTTGGAATTTAAAATGAATGAGAAGTTGGTTTCAGTTCTAGCTGAAGTATTTAACTTGCAACCGGATCAGATCGTACCTGAACTCACGAAAGAAAATGTGGGAAGCTGGGATTCGTTAAAGCAAATGGACCTTGTAATATCTCTTGAGCGGCAATATGGCGTAACTCTCCAGGTTGAGGATATTATTCAGCTGGTGTCCGTCGCAAAAATTGCGGAAGTACTGAAACGGAAGGGCGTCGATCTTGGAGATTAAGGGGGCAGTCGCGTTAGTGACCGGCGGCGCCAATGGACTTGGGTTGGCAATCGCGACGTTTTTGAGTGAGCAGGGTGCGCATGTTGTCGTTGGCGATCTTGATGAAGATGCGCTGTCCGGGCTTGGGGGAGAATTTGATCATCACGTGCTTGATGTAACCTGTCCCGATAACGTTACTAAAGTCGTAAATGATATTGTTAAGAAACACGGCCGTATTGACATTCTGGTCAATAATGCAGGGGTCATATTTAATGAGCCTCTGGTAAACATTATGAACCCAGAAGGCATGATCCATGACTATACGCGTTTTCGTAACTCAATCGCCGTCAATCTGGACTCAGTCTTCCTCATGACCGGAGCTGTCGTTGAGCATATGATCAAAGGCCGGACGAAGGGCTGTATCGTTAATATCAGCTCAATTAGCGCGCGCGGAAATGAAGGGCAAACTGCCTATTCGGCAGCAAAGAGCGGCGTTAATGCCATGACGGTTACTTGGTCGAAGGAACTCGGGAGAATGGGGATCAGATGTAACGCAATCGCGCCGGGATTCATCAATACCGGATCGACCAATTCCGCCCTTACCGAAACGACAATCAACCATATCGTAGCAAACACACCAGTTCGGCGTTTGGGGGAAGCCAAAGAAGTTGCACAGGCAGTTGTCAGTGTCATAAGCAATGATTTCATCAATGGCACAATCCTGGAGGTAAATGGCGGGATTACGATTTGACGATGCGGCGGCTTGAAAAAAAAGACTACGGCCTTGTATATGAATTATACAAAGATCTTGACTATTTCTTTCCCCTTATTGTCGCGGTCTTGCTGGATGAGCAAGAGGGCGCTGTTTTTGTCGATCACGTGAATTCGCCCTCTATGGCTTATGTTGAACATGCCTTCGGCTTTTCCCAGATATTTGGCAACTCATCGAAATTAAACGGATTTCTGGAAAGTTGGACGTCTTGGCTGTTGCGAGAAAAACAGTTCCGTACCGAAAAAGTCCGGCTGTATTCCCCACCGCCGTCCGGATCGTTTCTAACGGAAACAAAAAGCGTCGCTCTTTCCGAGAGACAGCGGTTCTACCTCGATCCAGACCGGTTTTCGAAACAGCGGGAACGTTCCTGCAGCAACATCCCGGCTGATATCAAGGGGCGTAAACTGACAAAAGACGATCTCGATGACATTGAAAACACTTTTCACGTCGTCACGCGATTTTGGAGAAACCCGGATGATTTCCTGGAGAAAGCAAATCCCTATTTGATAACCTATCAAAATAAATTCGCGTCACTATGCTATTCTGCGGCAACGGCGGATGGATATGCCGAGATTGATGTTGTCACATTGCCGGAATACAGAAAACTGGGGTTGGCGCGTCATGCGGTGACAGGGTTTATAGAAAATTGCCACGAAGCCGGCATTTGTCCGCTTTGGGATTGCTTTACAAATAATGAGGGGTCAGTGGCTCTCGCCGCGGCGGTAGGGTTCATGCCTCGAAATCCGCCATATAATTTTTTCACAATTAACAAATGATATAGATTGCGTCTGCGTTTTCTATATGTACAGACTTTTGCCGTGCAACAATGGCCGCCACACAATGGACGTGGATTATGACAGAGTATTTTTATAATTTAGGCTTGTCGTTCTCAACTGCCGCAAAGACGCACGGCGCCTGCATTGCTTTGCGGTATCCGGACAAGCAATATAGCTATGCCGACTTGTTGGGCTGGGTCGAAAGCCTTGCGACGCGGTTGCTGGCCAATAATCTGCAACGAGGCGATGTTATTGCTATCGGCGGCAGTAAAAGCCCTCTTTCATATGCGTTGATGCTGGCTGCGTTGCGATTGGGTGTTGTGTATGTAAATCTGGATGTTGCCTCGCCCTTGTCGAGAAATTTACGCATAGTAAAGCTTAGCGGTGCGAAGCATATTTTCTACGACGATCCTGAATATTTTCCGGCTATGGAAGAGCTGGCACAAAGTAGTCATTGTAAAATATTATCTCTGGATTTTGAAGCTCTCCCGGAAGTAGCGTCTGCTGATCGGGAGTTACAGCATAACCTGATGCAAAAGGTGGATGGCGCGACCATCGCCTATGTGATGTTCACTTCTGGGTCTACGGGCGAGCCGAAAGGGGTTGCGGTTACGCATCAAAACGTCCTGCATTTTATCTCATGGGGTATTGCGCGTTTCCAGATTGGCAATCAGGATAATTTCGCCAATATCAGCCCGATGTATTTCGATAATTCGGTATTCGATTTTTATGTCGGCCTGTTTTCCGGGGCGTCGCTCACTCCGGTTTCACGCAAATTGCTAACCAGCCCTTATGATCTGGTCGCGCATGTCGGAAACATGCAATGCACGATCTGGTTTTCTGTTCCGTCAATGCTGATTTATCTTATGGCAATGAAAGCGATGACCCCAAAAGCACTGCCCCGCTTGCGGCGTATTATTTTTGGTGGTGAAGGTTATCCAAAGTCTGAATTAAAAAAGCTGTTTGACTTGTTTCACACGCAAGCAATTTTGGTCAATGTTTACGGCCCGACGGAATGCACCTGCATCTGCAGTGCCTATGATATCAGCAGTCATGACTTCACAGATCTGGAGGGACTGCCACCGCTCGGGCAACTCAATCAAAATTTTGACTATCGCATTCTGGATGACCAGGACGAGGATGCTAAGGTTGGAGAACTTTGTCTGATCGGCCCTAATGTGGCGGCTGGTTACTTCAATGATCTACAGCGGACGACGTCTTCATTTTTTACTTTGGCCATTCCCCGGTTTTTCATGAAGCAAATGTACCGTACCGGGGACATTGTCCGGGAGTCTGACGGAATACTCTATTTCAATGGGCGTAAAGATAACCAGATCAAGCACATGGGATACCGTATTGAGCTGGAGGAGATCGAGCATGCATTGGCGAAGCTTCCCGGCGTCAACCAATCGGCTGTGATCTATCAAAGAACGAATGCCGCTTATGGCAAGCTGGTTGGCTTTATTGCAAGTGCGACGGAAATTGATGAGAAAGATTTAAAAGAAAAGCTGGGCGATCTCCTGCCGGATTATATGATACCGAGTGTAATAATTGTCAGAACCGATCTGCCGAAAAATGCAAATGGCAAGGTCGACAGGCAAAAACTCGGCACATTGATTTGAAATACGCGTAAAGTCTTTAATGGTAAAATTTTCAGACATCTATCAAATCATTCGTTTTGGAATCGTAGGTGTGCTCAACAACTTGCTGGGCTACGTTATCTATCTGCTGCTCACCTATTTTTGGCTGGACCCAAAAGTCGCAGTTACAATTCTTTACCCTATTGGGGTTCTGGTCGCTTATTTCAGTCATGCAAAATATTCTTTTGCGCATCAGGGAAAGCACATATGGGCAATCGGCCGGTTTTTTTCTTCCTATTTTCTCTGTTATTGGCTCAATTTATCGATGCTGTATCTATTTTCAGACAGGCTGGGCTTTCCCCATCAGATAGTTCAGGCATTCGCCATCGTTATGGTTGGCGGCGTTCTATACCTGTTGCTTAAATTCTTTGTGTTCTGGCGTCATTCGACAGAAGATGGTAAATGATTTTGCTCTGAGATTTCGGGCGACGAAGGTGCTCGGATATTTCTGAGTAAGGAATATCTATGAGACGCGGATATCAAGCAGGCAGGCTTTGTCATGTATGAACGGCTCCAATTTTGCAAGAGATAAATTGAAACAACCGTAATCGAAGTGGTTGCGGTCATGTGTTTGGCCGACTTTATCAAAAGAAAACTGCTTGTTTGTCACTTTCTCGACTACTAGCTTCCGAGTATGACACAAAAGAACCCATTCCGATATTTTAAACCTCATCTGAGATCAACTGCCTAGCGATCAGATTTGCACTTTACTCTTGGCAATGTTGAAAGTTTTCTTCGTGAATGTAGCATAGATATTTGCCCTGAAACAGCTCGCTAATGGTGGAATAGATTTGGGTCGATGTTCGCTGTGAGATCCGGAAGAAACGGGCCATAGTCTAAACAATCGCTGTGAAAACTCACACCTGCCATTTCGGTGACGAGAGCAGGCGATGCTGGTATTAGGTGCCGAAGTTTTTTTGAGCCGATATTTGACGCAAACTCATCATAAACCTTTACGGCATGGGTATTCAGCTTACGCCAGTGTTCAACCTGCATACCTGAAAGGCGTAGCTGCTTTTTCAGTTTCTGATGAACACTGCGGTGGGCTTGGGTGAGAACGTAGGCCAGATTTTCGATGACAGATCATTTTGCGAACTGAAGCGGCTGGGCGGATGAATGATCTCACTAGCTGAAAGCCTGCATGTTTATCGGGGAGCATTTTCAAACGCAATATCGGGGGCGGTATTACTGCAAAGTCCAGAATTTAATGCGGCGGGTCCGGAAAAATACAAGGAGGCGCGGAAATAATTTGATCTCTTACTGGTTTCAACATTGCCAATTAAGGTGCAGAAAGTTCCGGGCTCTGACGCCCCCTCGCGGAATATGTGACCCACGCATTTAAGATGGTTGGTAATACATCGGCTTTTAATTCCGGACGACAGGTTCGGCGAGGAAGTCTGCGCCTGGATCATCCCGCGAGATGGGCCGAGCTAACGGAGGGCATGATAAAAGCATACTGTCAAAACCAGATTGCTCATTATAAGATCCCCAGATACGTCAGGGTGGTGTCGGAACTGCCTCTGACAGTCACCGGAAAGCTCCAGAAGTTTGTTATGCGGGATGAAATGTTGAAAATACTGGGCCAAAGTGACTAGACAGAATCAGCCGAGACCCTAAATTGGCTATTGGGAGGGGACAACGGGATGGATTTACAGCAGCAGAATCGCGATTATCAAACCGCCAAATCGGAATACACCCTGCAAATTCCGGACAACTTCAATTTTGCCTTCGATGTTATCGACCGGCGTGCGGCAGAGAGAGACGATGTTGCCGTGATTGCTGTTTCGCGCGGTGGATCCGAAATCGAAGAGCAGCAGTATTCGAAATTTTCCGAAAATTCCAACCGGCTGGCGAATGCCCTCCGTGCGCTCGGCATTGCGAAAGGAGATTTTGGCTGTGTCATTATCGGGCGCGTACCGTCCTGGTACACTGTCTTGTTCGCCTGTATGAAAATCGGCGCTGTGTCGATGCCGGGCACCAATCTTCTGACGGCGAAGGATATCGCCTACCGGATACAGGCCTCTAAAGCACGGTTCCTGGTCGTCACCTCGGAACATTGCGCTAAATTTGAGGAGGTCCGCGACCAGTGTCCGACGATCGAACATTGTATCGTGGTGGACGGAACCTACCCGGGCTGGCTTTCGCTGGGAGACCTGCTGGAAAATGCTTCTCCGGTGCTTGATCGCGGTGATGCGGGCAATATCCAGTCCACCGACATGATGATGGCCTATTTTACCTCGGGCACGACATCGCTGCCCAAAATGGTACCACGGGATTTTGGTTATGCTCTGGCTCATGCTGCAACGGCGCTGTTCTGGATGGACCTGCGCGAAGGCGATGTCCATTGGACATTGACGGATACGGGATGGGCGAAGGCAGCATGGGGCCTTCTGTTTCCACCACTGCTCGCCGGGGCGAAGGTTGTTTTATATGATGGAGAAGGGGCGTTTGATCCGATTTTCCATCTCAAACTTCTCGAGAAGCTTGGCGTGTCGACTTTTTGCGCGCCGCCGACAGTTTACCGGCTTTTCGCGCAGCAAAATCTCGACGGCTATGATTTTTCCTCGCTCCGCCGGTCTCTGGGCGCGGGAGAGCCGCTCAATCCGGAGGTTATCAGATATTGGGAAAAGCATACCGGCAATGTCATCGCCGATGGTTATGGTCAGACTGAGACGATAAATATCGTCGGTAATTATCCGGGTGTTGAAGTCCGCTATGGATCAATGGGCATGCCGGTTCCGGGTTTCACCATTGATATTGTTGATGAGGATGGCAACCGCATGCCCGATAATGAAGTCGGGCATATAGCTGTTAAAACCGGAACGGCGGCATGGCCTCCCGGATTATTCACGGGGTACTTTACGGGGGCAGAGCCGGATATGTCCGCTTTCCGCAATGGCTGGTATTACACCGGCGACACGGCGAAACGGGACGCGGACGGGTATTTCTGGTTTGAAGGCCGGGCCGACGATCTTATCAGTTCGGGCGGATACCGTATCAGCCCCTTTGAAGTCGAAAGCGCCCTCCTTGAGCATCCCGAAGTTGTCGAAAGCGCCGTCATCGGAATGCCCGATGAAACCAGGGGGCAGCTGGTCAAGGCCTATATAATTCTTAAAGATCCAAAAATGGCGAGTGATGCGCTTGTGGCCGAAATTCAGGATTTTTGCAAGAATCTGACAGCACCCTATAAATACCCGAGGAAAATCGAATTTGTTACGACATTGCCGAAGACAATCTCCGGTAAGATCAGGCGCGTTGAACTGCGCGAGGAAAACTGAGCGAAATCTTGGATAGTTATGATTACGCCAGCTCTTCTTCGAATGGGTTCTTCCGCCGCCTGCGCGCAGATCATAGCCGCAGAATTTTAAGTCCATTCGCTTCATGCCGAGGCGAAGGAGCAGCAGCGACCATGTTTTCACCGATGTTGTATCCTATATGAAGAAAACGCGAAATCTGGGCCACAGTGAGGACAACATGAACAAGAAAATGACGCGGAGTGTTACACCGGAAGAAATAGCCACCTTTCAGAAAGATGGCGTTGTCTGTCTGCGCGGCTTTTTCAATAGTGACTGGGTGGAGCGGCTCCGCGATCTGATCGAGGAGGATATTGCGGCTCCGTCTGGCATGGTCAAGAGCATTGACGCGGAAGGCGCAACAGGCTTTTTCTTTGGTGACACCTTTGTCTGTCATCATATCGAAGGGTTCAGGGATGCGGTTTTCAACTCCCCTGCGCCAGAGATCGCTGCCTCTGTTCTCAAGGCCGACAAAGTCAATTTATTGTTCGATCAGATTCTGGTGAAGGAGCCGGATACCTCGACCCCGACACCCTGGCATCAGGATTACACATACTGGCCGGTGGCCGGGGATCAGGTCGCCACCCTGTGGCTGGCACTCGATCCTGTGACGTTTGAGAGTGGTGCGGTGGAATATTTACGCGGGTCTCACCGCTGGGGGCAGAAATTTCTCGCCATCAGTTTCGATCCTGGCCAGAAATATGAGGAGGAACTACCGGAGGTTCCGGATATTGAGAACAATCGCGGGAAATATGATATTGTTTCCTTTGAGCTGGAGCCAGGTGATTGCACCCTCCATCATGCTCTGACCCTGCATGGCGCACAACCGAACCGGCTCGCCAATGTGCGCCGCCGCGCCTATATCCAGCGCTGGACCGGCGATGATGTCACCTACAATCCGCGCCCAAATCTACAGAAGATGCTGCGCGACCCCATGATCCCGCCGGGGGCGCCGCTGGATAGCGACCTGTTCCCGGTCGTCTGGCGACGCGGGGCAAGCGCGCGTTTCTGATTTGAGTCCACACGCTTGTTCAGGCGGCGGATTTTTTGGCGTCGGGCAGGTCATAGCCCGTATCCTCGATAAGCGCCTTGTGCAGAAGTTCGACGGCCTCCGCATAGCTGCCGTCCGCAAAGGCAAGCTGGATATCGACACCGCGCCCGGAAACATGCGTGGCAAGAAGTTCGAGATCGGAGCTTTCAATTGCTGAAATGGCATCGCCAAGGATGTTCTTTGCCCGCAGGTTGGCGCCGATTGCCGAGACAATATCGACTTTCCGGGTTTGAATCTCCGCGCCGGGCTGGTGCTTCTGGATATTCTCTATCACGCGGCGGAGCTGCTTCATCGGCGCAGAAACATAGAAGGTCATCGTATTGGCGTTCATGCTCCAGCTCACCAGCGGTACCTTGAAGCGCCGGAACGCGGTCAGGGCGATTTCTCCAGAGCCGGGGATGCCGACCATATCCTGATCAAACACCTCGACTTCAAAGGCGTTTTCAAGACCGGTAATAATTTCGATGCGCGCCTCGTCCGGTGTCCAGCTCTCGTCAATAACGGTGCCGGGATGGTTCGGCTCGAACGTATTCACGATCCGGAGCGGGATGCCCTGCTGGCGCAGGCCTTTTGCAGCGCGCGGGTGAATTGCTTCCATACCCATGTTGGAAAGCTGGTCGGCGACATCATAGTTGGTCCGGCCGATGGGTTGCACCTTGTCGGCGCCGACAATCCGGGGATCCGCGCTGGAGAGGTGGAATTCCTTGTGTATCACGGCCTCTTTCGCTCCGGTGGCGCAGGCGATTGCGGAGAATGTCACTTCTGAATATCCGCGTCCGTACAATCCCATCAGGCCGTCTGCGGCCTGGGTGTAACCGGTGACGATGGGCATCACGGTCTCGACATTAATATCGGCAAAGGCATCGTGGATGCGATCTTCAAGGCTCATGCTTTCGCTTTC
>CEPI01076607.1_pt1 | contig 13466 bp, 15 predicted proteins | sample 530491 | NCBI WGS metagenome assembly CEPI01 (sample SAMEA2620210, study PRJEB7988) | marine metagenome | isolation source: saline water (ENVO:00002010), including | reverse complement strand
GTTGGGACTCGGTAACCCTGCACGCTTCTTTTCCACGCTTGACCCCTCTTGTGATTATAAACCATCTTAAGCTACTGATATAAGTCGTTCTTTTATGATACCAACTTTCTCACCGGCTCTTTCTTTCTTGTACTCTTCGAGTTCTTTCTCTAGAGCTTCTGTCTCCCACGTCTTGTAGTCATGCTCAAAGTATGGTGTAGTAATAGACATATTATTATCTAGATCTACAATACCATAAGCATAATACTCACAGCATCTCATCTTCATATAAGAATAATCAGAAGGTACTGCAACTACGTTCATAGGATTTACAAGACACGCAAGGTAGACGTTACCGCCACCTCCACCGAATCCTTTGACATATCCTGGTGCACCAACGTGTAATCCACTAGAACAAGTGTTCATAGGATTACCATCACATTGACTTCTATCCATAGTTACAGGAGAGCCAAGTCTAATAGATGTGCTACCTTGATGCCAGTCAGTAAATTCAGGTGCGTCTACATCTCCACTCAGATCATTGATGCTGTTAAACATTTCATCAAGATTACCAGCAACATGTTCTGGAGATATGTAATCGCCACCATCATTTGTAATAAGATCAGTCTCAACTACAGAGAAGTTACCTTTCTTATCTACAACAGTATAGTCTTTAGGATCTTTACCGGACGCTTTTAATTGTATATACTCTTTTGGTATCCACATATTAACAGCTTTGTATGTCTTATCAGTCTTCTTTACAGACTTGTAGGCTATAAAATAACCAGAGTCAGTAATAGGAAACTCATACTGGTCCATAAAATTATACAAATCACGCTTTACATGATCTGCAGGATTTAACATAGTCAACTTCCAGAAGTTAACAAGAGGAGTTAGAGGAATATCATTATCTATAAACTCTCTCATCTTATTTAGAAGTCTAGAAGGTAACGGCTCACTATAACCTTTTAGGAACCAGTTACCCATACTGTCTCTTACAAGACTTTCTTGACCATAGATCTTAGATGTAGGATCAAATTCTTGTATTAACTCATCTACAAGTAAATTAGTTGGGTTCAATGCTACAGTCTTTATTCTCTCGTATAATGACTGAGCTTTAGTCTTATCGGATTCGCTCTTGTAGTAGCTTATGCCGTTGACCAACGCAGTAACATCTTTGTCACTGCGTATTGCAAATATTTGATTTTTACTCATTTTATTTAAATTTATTGATTTTATAATATACAACTTTATAATGGTCTTTTATAATATTTTTCAATATGTTTAGACCTTTTTCTGAAGTCTCTTTATACTCTCTTATATTAGTACTAGATATGTCAACAGTATAAGATAAAAAGTGTATTTCATCGTATATACTTCTCATCATATCGTTAAAAGCTTTTATACTAACACCATCTACAGTATAGTTATCAGGAGCATAAGGTATCTTATAATACTCTAGAAGTTTTTGTACTTCTTCTTCTTGTGTACCTTGCTTTGTAACACTGTCTCCTCTTTTACTTTTGTTAAATATCTCATCCCACTGACCATTATTAGAAACCTTGTTAGTCTTGTAATATATACTTTGAAACTTTTTAGGAAAAACTTCTAGCTCTTCAAACAAAGAAGCAAGACTATGATAAAAGGAGTTAAATAAACCAGCATGTTTAAAAGATATAAATAGATTATAATGTTTAGTAATGTACTCTTTTATGGATAATGCACCCATATTAGAATAATGCTTAACATGTCTATTTGCAATCTTGTGTATTGTAACACGTGTTTTACCTATCTCTATTCTATCTCCTGATCTTTCTTGTCTACCTCCTAGATAAGAAAATATGAGACAAAATTTGTTTAGAATATCTATCTCGTCTTGAGTACCATATATAATAGTATTACCTTTTGCTAGCTCATTCTCTACCTCAATATAGGTAGTGCTAAGCTTCTTATAGGTAATATCAGACTCGCTGTCTCTATGCCAGTATCTCTCAAAATGAGGTACCCTAGCACATACTGCACCTTTTGGAGCTTTTGTTTTAACTTTAGCAGGTTGGGCAGGCTTGTAAGAATCAGGAACTACAATCTTATCATAGCTACTAGTGTTGTCTTTTATATATTTCAACAACAAAGGCTTAACTATTTCATAGTCCTCTTTTCTATCTTTAAAGACAGAGCCTTTATCCCAATCCATTTCTGCTACTTCAACACAAACAAAAGTACTACTCTTAGTAATCTCATCATGAATGTAGTTACTCTTTAGAGAACTAAGCTTGTCTCCCTTTCTAAACCAGTGATCTAAATCATAAGTTTTAAAAAGTTTATCAGCTTCATTTCCGTACTTCTTTAGACTTCTTTCACCATCTATAATTCTATATGTTTTTAGAATCATTGATAGCATAGTAGAATCTACAGCTACACCCCAAGGAGCAAAGACAGGACGATCCATACTACTCATAGTAAAACTAATATCAATAGTATGTTCTCCTATAGGAAGCTTTATAGTATGATGATTTCTGTTATTAGCATCTATAAAATACTTTCTAAAGTCTTTAACCTTAGACCAGGACTCATGATACATACCTAGCAGTTCTGCTCTTGCTTCTCTATACTTGTCTTGTATAGCTTTAATAGTTCTGTCATTATACTCAACGTTCTCACGAGACATAGTAACATCTATCTCACCTATATCAAACTTCAAAGCAATCGTAGTAGCATTGTAATAATCACAATACATCTCCTTATCATCATATTGACTAAGACCTGCTTGTCCCTTGTCAAGAGGATAGCTAACACCACCTAGACATATAGACAGACGATAATCAGGATCATTATTAGTAGACGCAATCCAATGCTTACCTTCTATAACCTTGTAATTACGATCTATATCTAGTCCTATATAATGTATATTACTGAAGAATCTCAACTGGTGTTTACACTCAGATCTAAATCTATCTTCATCACCAGCTCTCACAGGAAGAATAACTGTAGTACCGTTACGCTCATCAGTTTTCTTCTGTGATAATAATTTGATAACAGGAACTTGCTCTCCTCTATGCACAACATAATTATAGAAGATACCACCATATATAGTGTTAACTTCAAATACATCTGTATATGCTAGAGGTGATTTTGCACCAATACCAAATCCACCAATCTCATCATTTGTATCTCTCTTGGTGGAAGAAAAATACTTGGAATATATATCCTTGATTCTTTCAGGGCTTAGACCAACACCCACATCCTGGAAGCTAATCTTACCGTTCTTTCCTGTCAAAGGATCAGCTGGTGCCATAGTAATGACAACGTCATCTTTTACACCGGCTTCTCTATGAGAGTCAAAACAGTTAGAAGTTACCTCACGAACGATAGAACCAATCTTGTTAGAATATAAAGTATCAGAGAAACCTCTGAATAATATACCTATATTCTTTTTGTCTATTCCAAAGTCTATACTCTTATTCACAGTGCCTACACTCTGAATATCTGAATTACTTACTATTTTCATAATTGTTTTAAATTTTGAATTACTTAAATCTTACTGTATTATTGTCTACACGAATAAAGTCCTGTCCACATTTGATGCAGTTAGCTTCATTGTTTTTCCAATTGAATTCTAAATAACCTTTATTACAATTAGGACACAGTATAGCCGGTGTCGAATTGCTAGTCATTATAGGTTCTTCTGGAATATTCATACCAACTTGCATTCTTGCTTCTTCAGCTGCTTTCTCTTGCATTTCAATAAACAATTGTTTCATTTTACCCATTGCTTTCTATTTGTATGTTATACTTAATTTCTGTATTGGGATCTGGTATTTCTATATCTAGACTATCTACCGCCCAATTCTTTACATTATCTAAATACTTAACAAATTCATCCGTAGATAATTGTTTAGTAGACTTTGATAATGTACCTAATACCTCACCATCTCCAGAAACAATATCATCTCTTAGAAAGTTAGATCTAAGAAACTGATGTACATCGTCTCTAGTCAATGGACTGGTAACGCTATGATCATCAATATCTGTACGAGTGTATCCAAGCTCAATGAACCTTTCTCTTATAAGATGTACAACTACACCCCAATAGTACCGGTTCTGAGGATTGGTACGCTTGTTAGTTTTATTGATGCTAATCTCTACCACTTTGTCGTGATAGGTTTTCAGCTCATCGTTTACTACGAGTGGCTGATCCGGTATAATTCTACCGTTACTAATCTTCGCTATAAAATTCATCATAGTATTTATATTTTATTATTTCATCACGTTCTTCTGATTCTATAGTAAATACCAGTTTACGTTGTGATTCATTATCTACAGGTACAAACTCAGGAGCTGCTGACTTTGTAACATATCTAATATCATCATCTGGTATTATCTCTAGTTTTACCAAAAGATCTTGGAAACATTTGTTATACAACCATTGATTATCAAGATCCCAGTTAGCTTGTCTTATCGTATCATACATCTTAAGAGATATCCTGACCGGTAAGTTCTCTATCTTCTTTACATCTTTCATGTAAGGAATAAAGGAATCTTTTACTGAATTAACAACCTTAGATCTTATATGTGGACTCATTCTTGCATTATATAATGCTTGTCCATTTATAGTAAGATACTTAGGTTTGCCTATAGTTCTTGGATTAGCGATTACGAATTCACCGTTTTCGTCTATCATTCTGCCTCTAGAATCATAACCATTATCTTTATATTTTTTCGGTATCTTACCGCCTTTCTTATAATATTTGATTCTTCTAGCTTTTGATATCATTACCTTCTTTAAAAATAAAGGTATACTTATTTCTATTTTATCCATGGAAACTTCTTTTTTGCTTGTGCAACTAGGTTTAATGTAGACTCTAGTCCATGCGTGTGATAATAATCAGAAATATCTTTTGCTCTGTAGTCTCTACTACCGAATCTACCGTTAGTTAGAAACATAGGTTGAGCATTATATTTCCTGAAAAGCATGTTAGCCATCTTCACACCAGGTAGATCAAAGTCCATAAAAGAAAACAGATGTTCAAATCTAGTTGATAGATTCTCTATCTCTTTATCTTCTATTTGTACGACTTCTGAAGAAGGAGCACATGATATAATACCAAGATTACGAAGACACATAACATCCTTCATAGACTTTGTAATGATCAAATACGATCCTGTTTCAGGTAACTGATCTAACCCTTGCCAGCTATTAAAATTTGATATCCATCTGAAAGCATTTCGTTGAGGCATATATATTTTATATTTACCTGTACCAAATCTATATGCATATGCCAGATCGTTTTTAGATCTAGAATATATAACTTTGGTATTATAAAATACTATCTCACACGGATATACATTATACATATCTAGTGTACCTCTATTTATACCGTACGAAGACCAGTATTCTCTATCATGTTGATCCCAACGTCTTACCTTTATTTGTATTACAGACTCCTTGGGTTCTAATTTGATTTTAGAATACTCCTGTACTTTACCTATAGATATTACACCTGTACCTTTAATTAGATTAAAATCCTCTGCACATCTCTGTAGTGCCTCTTGATAATTAAGACCATACTTATACTGTATTATCTTAATCCAATCACCACTAAATCCTTGAGCCCAATCCTTGAAGTAAATAGTACCACTACCATTTGCCCAAAAGGAACAGGAAGGATTATTATCTTTCCGCAAAGGAGATCTAACGCTTTTATTATTCACACGTATGCCCAGGTAATACTCTAGTATTTGTACCTGATCTAGTCTACTCAGTATAAACTCTTTAGTTACAACCGGATTTAAACTATACATATTAATTGATTTAAAATGAAAAGGGCACCCTAAGGCACCCTTCTCTAGAAATTTAAACTAAACTTATATTACATATAAGCGTATGAAAAAAACTTACCAGATATCACCATCATCTGACTTATCAGAAGACGCAATCTCTGCCTCGTTTGTAGGTGCCGCAGCTTGTAAGTTATCTCTAGAAGAGATAGTTAAGTCTGTAGCACTATCTTGAGCCAACATAAAAGGCTGTAATGGACGCTGAGGGAACTGTAGATATTTACCCTGCTTGTCATATACACATTTTATCTTGAACTTCAGACCTTCATATGAGTTACCAACAAGATCTACTATATTCTTACCAAATGCATCCCAAGTGTCTCCACTCATAATTAATTTATTCTCAGGGATAAATGCTAACAATATATGTCTCAAAGACTCACCTACATTACGTAGTAAGTCTTTATGTAACTGTTCTGGTGTAGAAGACCATGGTCTACCAGAAGAAGCTGCATTCTTAGCAGACTCTTTCAGTCTGTCTAGAGATGTAACTTCCATATATGTCTGTGTAAATTTAGCACCCTCTTCATTCTGGAAGTAAAATCTAATTACATTACCTCCGGTGCCATCTTGTCTTAGAGTGTCGAACGTTACGTCTACCAGACTAACATTCTCATTAATACCAGCATCCATTAGTTTGTATGCGCTAGTATTAGGTTGTGTTTCTACTAATTTGTACATAAAATTGATTTAGAATTATATTAAATTTAAGTATGTAATATACAAAATTTAATTTGATTTATATATATTTTTCCAGTCAAATTCTAGTATTTTACCTGCTAGATGTGGCAGTCTTGTGCCTGCTTCTATCTCATCAGATGCTTGAAAAGAAATCTGTAATTTACCTTCTTCATCTCTGTATACAAAACCAATAGCGTCAGACTTAGCCATGACATAATTCTTTAGTTTTCCAGATAGATCGAGGGAACTTACATTTACTTCGACTGAATCGTTTCCTATAATAGTTTTCTTTCTGTGACCAATAATAATAATATGCTCACAGCAATCCATAAGAGCAGCAATCATATTCATGACTCTAGTTCTTACTTGATTGTAACCATCACCAAAAGGAATCTTTGCGTAACTCTCTACGTTATTAGCACGAGCTACGTCTTTCTCGAACCACGCAACCACATTATCAATAGTATCAAGAGCAATGTAATCATATATCGTACCTTCGTCTCCTTTTAAAGCTTTGATAGTGTCTTTTAACTCTGCACTATTATTCACTTGGAGCTTTAAGGCGTCAACATATTTCGTGCCTTTCTCTGTATCTATGATTAGACAGTTATCTAATTTAGATAACATGGTTGTCTTCCCTACCTTTGACTGTCCGAAGATAGTTAGTAGTGAAGGGTTTACTGTTTTTGATTTAACAACTTGAGTGGGTAATTCCATAATTATATTTTATTTTAATTTAAAAAAGTTTTTCTTCGTAGGTGTCAAACCTACCGTGTGTTAGATTATTACGCAATCTTGTCAGTCCTGCAACGCCTGTTCTATTCTTTAGACAATGCAATGCGACAAGATCTGTCGTAGGAAATCTCTTCTTACCATAGTATTCTAAGTTAAGAAGTATAGGCTGATGCAATACCATAACAACATCAGCAGAGTGGTAGATCTGTTTGCTACCATGTATATCAGTCTTGGTAGGATAATGCAAAGAAGGATTTGTAGGATCTCTACGTTCCTTAGATTCCATCTTGTCATTCATCTGACCAACTAATATATTACAAGTACCAAATTCTTTTCGCACTTGTATAAACATCTTTCCTAGTTCTGCAAGAGATTGTATTTCATTCTCTCCTGCATTTGGTGTAACAAGTAAAGTGTGATCAAGAGATACAACTATCTTACTATCTTTGAATTCATTACAGAAGTCATTAATAGTAGCATATATTCTATCTCTAGTAGAGGGGGTTTCAACATAGTAAACATTCTTATTCTTCATACGAGAGTAACTCTCTCTTATAAGATTGAGCTCTTGTACTGTAAGGGGCTTATCAGATGATACAAGTTTTCTGTAATCAACGTCATTAAGCTGTGATATTTTTCTTATCATCTCATCTTTTGCATGCATTTCAAAGCTAAAGTGTAATACTTTAACGTCTTGATTGCCTAAATAATAAGATGTAAAGTCTGTGTGCAACATGTTAACAAAGAAAGACTTACCATGACCTGATGCTCCGGCAAGAAAATATGTTTGTCCAAAGTGAAAACCACCTAGTAGCATAGTGTTTACCTTTTGCCACCGTGTAGCGAGGAAGGGTCTTTTGTTTAAAGCTCCTTCTTCTAGGAATTTATCGGCTTCCTTGATAGCCTGATCTGCTGTCTTAATCTGAAGACTAGTAAATCTTTTCGTTTGGAGATTCGAATCCATCTATATCTGTTTTCATAAGTTCTAAAATAGTTTTCCATTGCTCTGTCTCTATCCACCGCTCCATACCCATAGTAATCAAATGATTATCTTTTGCATAGTCTAGGCATTTCATAACCTTTAGATGCAGGGCTCGTCTTGTAGCAATCTTTTTCTTATAATAATTACGTGTACGCATAGTCGCATTACGACCAGGTAGTCTCTTACCGTCTACATATATATGTACCGGATAAGCTTCAAAAAACTCTTCATATGCTGAGCTGGCATCTGTGTTATAGAGATCTTTGATAAACTTATCCGTTACAGTATAATTATCAGCAAGAGATGATTTAGTATTAGGATTATCATCAATAAGATAACCACGTTCTACCATATCTTGTAATTCAGCTGTAGTGAATCCACCTTCTAAATGTACATACTTGTATAAGGATGCATAATCATTCTCATATAGTATATACAAAAACAAAAACTGTGATGGACTTAATGCATGTTTAGTCAAAAAGTCCACGTATTGTGCGGGTGTTTCTAAAATCATTCTTCTACATTTAAATAATTAAGTGAGGCTTGTCCTAGATGTTGTTTGATGTCATCTATACTGCTCACACTGATTGTATTGACTGTTTTCTTCTGTCTAGCTCTCAGCCACTTCTCGTCTTGAGAATCACGAATATACAAATTTACAATAAGACCTGTTTTACCAGGAGCCCATCGTATTGCTCTACCCGTACGCTGTAGATCTTGTCTAGAAGTAGATGTACCACTACAGATAATAGCAAGAGTAACATCTTGTATATCAAAACCTTCATCTAGAGCTCTGGCTGTAGATATAACCTTGATATCAGATCTGTCATCATTAAAATGTTCTATTGCTTTTATCTTTGCATACTTACCCATCTTAGAGTGATATGATATCGCCCAAGGATAACATGCTTTAGTAAGTTCATCTGCAAACTTAACTGTTTCAGAGAATGTAATTGTCTTGACATCAAATGTTTCGATCAATGATTTAGCAGCTCGTATCTTAGCAGGATGATTGTATAAGAATTGTTTTCTTAAACGCATATTCTTAGACCAATTTACTGCTGCACTCATTATACCTTTAGGATCATAACCTGTCCTACCAGCATAATGCTCTCTGAATTCTTGACTTTGCAGACATTTCATAGCTGTCTGAAAGTTAAAATCAAACCATTTAAAGTATTTATTAAAACTATCATGCATAGTTTCATATTTAAATCTTTCCTTGTCGTCAAGTTCTATACCTAAATTAAATACTTTAAAGTCTGATACATATCCCATAGATAATGCTTCTTGCATAGATACAGTATCTATCACAGGACATTGTTGTTCAATAATATAATGTTTCTTATCGTTACGCTCTAGCGTAGCTGTAAGACCAAGTATATATTTGTAGAAGATCTTTGTAAATACATTTCTAAACACATCAGATGCGTAGTTATGTATTTCATCCAGAATCAAAAGATCTGTCGTTCTAGTAGCCTTTACGCCTGTATTTACAACCATAATAGTTACATTGCATAGTTCCATGTCATTTATTCTATTAACCCACTGATCTCGTAGGTATCTTGTAGGAACTATAACAGTAGTACTAGCGTCTGGTTTCTTCTCATTCATCTGTTTGATGATGAGACAAGCTACATAAGTTTTACCGAAGCCTGTTACAGCCTCTAGTGTACCTTTATAGCCATTAGCTTTCCAGATATCTATTGTCTTCTGTTGTCTTATTAATCTTGTTTTATCTATTTTCATATATACTTATTTAAGATACGAAATATAAGTGTCATATCAAATTATACTATACTATTTAAAAAGGTCCACACGCCATACTAAATATATGTATGCAGGACCAGTATCGTCATCTTCATCTACTAAATATTCAGAGGTGCCTATATAGTCTGGAAAGAAAGAATTAAACGCATCTAAATCTATCTTATTCCAGTAACCAAACCGTACATACAAGGCTTTATCGCTATGTACACCTATCTCAAAATCATCTGACCCATACCATTCTTCTATTTTCTTAAAAACTGTGAAATCTATTCTCATTTTGACCATTGTTTTGTTATGTTAGTATCTGATTTTAATAATCCATTATCAATTATAGTCAGTGCTGCAGATTCCATTGTCTCTCTTAGAATATTAGACCATTGCTCCGCAAAGTCCTTGTGACATATTGTGTCAATCTGATCATGCACTGTCATAATTAATTTAACTGGATATTGATTATCGTGAATAATATCACGCAACTTGTAAAGAGCAAGTTTAGTCATATCTGCACCTGTACCCTGTATAGGGGTATTCTTGGATGCACGTTCTATGCTACCAAGTACTGCAAAATCAGTCTCCTTGCCTTTCCAGTCTTCAAACCAACGAATACGCTTGTACGGTGGGAATGTCCTAATATGTCCATTATCTTTACCATAATTACCTAGATTAGTAAGAAACTTCTTGATAGCAGGAAATACAGTAAAGTATTTCTTGATCATATCTTTAGCTTCTTTTACAGGTATACTAAGTGTATCTGCAAGTTTGAACTCACTCATACCATAAGCAAGACCGAAGTTGATAGACTTTACAGCAGTACGCAATCTCTTACGCTCTGCTACATTACCATCAGCATCTTTCCATTTCTTATCAAATATGAGCTCTGCACATATAGAGTGAAGATCCGCTCCTTGTTCTAACGCTTTCAACCAAACAGGATCGCCAGATCCGTAGGCAATAATACATAACTCTTGTGAAGAGAAATCAGATGATACAAAAACATCATCAGCATTCTTAGGTACAAAAGCATTTCTGTATGTATTACTGCTAGGAATCTGTTGCATATTGGGCTTTTTGGATGAAACACGACCGGTGTTCAGTATCTGTTGAAAAGATGTATGAACTTTACCATCTTTATGCAGATACTTGTAAAAATCCTGACCATATGCATTATGCAATTTACTCTGTTCCTTGAAGTGTATATACTTTTCTATGATTGGATGCGTATTCTTATGCGTAGCAATTAGCTTTGCATTGACACTATCAAGTTCTGGTATAATAACCTTAAATAGTCTAAGCACTTGTGAAGGCGAAGACCACATCATATCTGTTTGTCTTAGTTCACTAGTAGCTGTAAACATATCAGTTTGTATTTGTCTAAGTTTAAATTTAGAAAACTGATCTTCTTGTGCAATAAATTGATCGAGCTCAAGCTGTGTTTTGTCAAGCTCTTTAGCAACGATATCTATATTCTTATTCCATTTATCTTTATTAAGATAGATACCATTGTATTCCATGTCCGCAAATGCAAGACATGCTTTGTTCTCAAGTTCAAGAACATTTAATAAATCAAGATCGGATAACATTAAAATCTGTTTCTGTCTAAGTTCTATTAGATACTGTGTATCATCAATAGCATAGACAAGTTGTATCTTAGTAAAATTACCCTTGTGATTTATGAAAGAAGCTCTCGCTTCCTTGCTCATGGTAATGTCTAGATGTCTATCTAGTACACTATCAAGAGAATATTTTATAGAAGACTTACCACAATGTATAAGCTGTTCAGCAAGCATAGTATCGTGTATATTTTCACATCTGATATCGTTAGCAAGCAGAAACTTGTAGTCAAATTTAGCATTGTGAAAGATCTTTACGACTTTTTTACTGCTAAACATAGGTGCAAGTCTTGATATATCTACATTTCTGCAGTCAATCACATAGTTGTGCTCTGCAGAAGAGATTTGTAATAACAATAGTTTATCATCTTGCCAATGAAAACCTGTAGTCTCAGTGTCAACAGCCACTACATCACACTTTTTAAGGTGTGATATAGCTTCGTTGATGCTGATTATTCCAAAACCTTCATAAGCACTTTGTGACTTACTATTAGTTATTAAATAATTCATATTACTCGTATTTTAGGTATAAGTATAGTATTACTATATACAAAGTACCGGTTACTAAAGCTAACATATTTCAAAACCTCCTGACTGATAGCAAAAGTTAGCAAATTCTCTTACATTCTTAACAGAAAAAGGATAACTACCCTGAATTTTCTTTGTTCCATATATCTTTTCCCATTGTTTTAGATATTCTTCTGGAAACTGTGAAGGTGCTAACCATTCTTCATTGCTACCTACCTCATTACGCACCAGCTCGTTTAACTCTTTTAGTCTTTCATCAACTTTATTGTTAAACTCTTCAGCCTCTCTATATTCTCTCATATAATCTTCTTCGTATTGCTTAGTGTGACCACTATCAATAAGTTTGTGCAGTGCGAATGATAACTTCTCAGCTTTCTTAGCGTTAATTTGTTGACCATCATTATGATGACCTCCACTATATTCCTCTTCAGTTAATATATTGGTAAAATTATATGTATAATCCCATAAAGGACGCCACCACCAACAGTTATTTCTAAAATAATATCCAGGAACATTCTTTTCGTAATTATCTAATGCTTTGAAAAAAATATCTTTGTCTTCCTCAGATTGCTCTTCACTCCAATCTATTGTTGGTCTAACGAGCTTTTTAGGATTGTGAGGATTCAATCCGTATAGATCCATACCCATAATAATATATTTAATTTAAATTTAACAAAATAAAAGATAGAGAAACCTATAGTCTTATACATCATCCAGACTAAGGAATCTCTATCTATAATCTTAACAACGTGTCATCTTTTGCTTTTTAGCATTCCAACACTTTTGTGATTTGTAATACTTCTTCTTACTCTTACACATTTGCTGTGAAGCACACGATGAGAATAAGAAGCCTGTTAATAACATCGCAATTGATGTTAATCTAATGGTTCTTTTCATTTTTCTTTCTTTTTAAGTTACTAATTTCTCTTTTTTGTCTCTCAACAACAGAGTTAAGGCGATTGATTTCTGTCTCCATCGCCTCTATTCTGTCTAAATGATATTTACTATTATCTACCATATGAATCGTTTTAAGTTATCAGGCTTAAAGGTCCACTGGTAGGTACGTATTGGTTTATCTTCACTCATAGAAAACCAAACGTCACCGTCACTAGGATCAATAAGTATATGCTGTTCTTGTGCAGGCATATATGATTGAGCTAACATAAATACTTTATGTCCTGTCTCATCATTTACAGCTACATCTACTACGGTAATTGCATGTCCAGGAAAACCACCCTTGACAAATATATCACCAGGTTGCATTTCACTCATAGGAATTCTCTTAGTTTCAAGATTATCCAATGAATAAGTGCCAGCATATATCCACATATGTTCCATGTACG